>OGPU01000136.1_pt1 | contig 96098 bp, 98 predicted proteins | sample 1552991 | NCBI WGS metagenome assembly OGPU01 (sample SAMEA2580296, study PRJEB22360) | human gut metagenome | biome: human gut; feature: human-associated habitat; material: faeces | place: Denmark | collected 2008/2010 | reverse complement strand
GGTGGCATCGCCGACAAAGAGCCAGGCGGCACCCTCTCCGTCTGCGCATAGCAGTCGGTCGCTCACGGTCTTCTCGTCGAGCATGAAGACTTCCTTGACGCCAACGGCAACCTGGGATGCGGGGGGCCTGTCGTAGCCGACAGCATCCTTTGCGAGTAGGGAGTTCACGCCGTCGCAGAGGATGACCACCTCTGCGCTGATTTCGTCTTCGCCGGCGCGAATGCCGCAGATCTTGCCGGACGCGTCCTTGACGAGCAACTCGACGGGAATGCCGTAGATGGTCTCGGCACCGGCCGCCTCGGCTTTGCCGGCGAGCCACTGGTCGAAGGGGGCGCGGAGCACGGAGTAGGAGACGTTATCCTCTGCGCGCATGGCCTCGGACGTGAAGTCCATGGTTAGGTTGGCCTCCTGCGTCATCAGGGAGATGCGCTCGCGGGTGATCTTGCGTTCCAGCGGGGCCTCGCTCTCGAAATCGGGAAAGACCTTGCGCAGGGAATGCGCGTAGATGCGTCCGCCGGTCATGTTCTTTGCGCCGGCGAAGTTGCCCCTCTCTATGAGCAGCACCTCCTTGCCGGCTTTTGCCAACTCGTAGGCGGCGACCGAGCCCGCACAGCCCGCGCCCACTACGATAGCGTCGAAATCAGCCATCTTCCCTCCTTAATCCGGGCTGTCTTCCTTCAGCAACGCGATGAGCTCGTCAAGGCGCTCCTTGGGTACCTTGCCCGAGACGAGGCGCTTCAGGTCATCGACGAAGATGACGCGGCGCGGCTTCTTGAACCCACCGAGTTGCAACGTGCAGTAGTCCTGGATGTCCTGTTCGGTCACGGAGGCGCCGGGTTCGAGCACCACGAATGCCGCCAGGGATTCACCCCAGCGCTCGTCCGGCACTCCCGTCACCGCGACGTCGGCGATGAAGGATCCCATCGACTCGATGCAGGAGGCGACCTCCGAGGGATAGACGTTTTCTCCGCCGCTCACCACCAGGTCGTTTTTCCTGCCCGAGAGCGTCAGGTATCCGTCCGAATCCACATAGCCCATGTCCTGCGTCGAGCACCACCCATCTTGCATGACCTCTTGCGATGCGGCGGCGTTCTTCCAGTATCCGCTCATGGCACAAGGGCTCTTCACCTGTATTTCTCCCACCACTCCTTCCCGGCAGGGCAACCCCTCGTCATTGACGATGCGAACCTGGGTCCTGGGTACCGGTCGTCCGACCGTGGAAAGAAGCTCCCGCTTCTCGTGGTCTTCGGGAGTCAGGATGGTTACCGTCGAGGCCATCTCCGTCATTCCGTATCCCTGCAAGAGCTTGCATCCGAGAAGATCGCGGCAGCGCTCGATGAGGTCGGGGCTTGCGGGCTCGGCGCCGTAGATGATGAGTTCGAGGGTGTCTGCGGTAAGGCCGTGTTCCTCCACATACGAGCAAAGCGAACGCATGTGATAGGGGACGAGTCCGATTCTGGTGATCCCGTAGCGGTTCACGGTTTCCATGATGCTGCGGGGATCGGAGGAATTCCCGATGACCGCGGTTCCGCCTGCCGAGAGGACGGCGAATACGGACATGCAGGTGGTGTGGAAGAAGGGCAGCACGAACAACATGGAGTCTCCGGAAGAGAATCCCATCGACTCCACGTCTATGGCAATGCGATTCGCAATCGCCCTGTGAGAGAACAAGACTCCCTTGGGGGTTCCCGTCGTGCCACTCGTGAACATCATGAGCACGGGATCCTCGTCATCCGCCGGCTTTTGGTTGGGCGGCGCGGGGGCTCCTTCGAGAAACTCCTCGTACGGGATTGCGTCGTCTAGAAGGTCCTCCTCGTACCCGAATACGACCGTGGCCTCGATTGAGCCGGAAGAGGGCAAATGCGGGCCCAGACGGTCCCATGCGTCGGCAGAGAGAACGGCGAGAGAGGCACCGGAACGCGCTATCAATTCGAGAAGCGTTTGGTCCGAGAGCCGTATGTTGTGGATTTCGCAGACCGCCCCTATGCGAGAGCACGCCAGCGTCAGCTCGGCGAAGACCGCCGAGTTTGCGCTGACGTAGACCACGTGGCCTCCGCTGCTCACTCCGCGGGATGCCAATGCGCCTGCCAGCCTCTCCACGCGGGCGTGGAGCTGCGAGTACGTGCAGGCGCGGTTTCCCTCGATGATGGCGGGGGAGTCCGGAAAGCGGGTGAACGAGTCGCTGAACGCCTGGTCCAAGCGCATCATAGCCCTCCGACGTAGTCAGACTTTCTCAGTAGCCCATCTTCGTACATCTTCTCGATTTCCTGGGCGGTGAAGCCGATTTCCTCGAGAATGTCATCGTTGTCCATTCCCTGCGAAGGGCAGCCTCTCCAGATCTGGGAGGGATTGTTCGCGAAGCGTGGAACGGACGTCACGCCCTTTACGGTTTTGCCGTCTACGGTGTCCCACTCGACCCAGGTGTTGCGTGCGAGGTAATGGGGATGGTTTTCCATCATCTCGTAGTTCATGACCACGGAGCAGGGAATGCCAACCCTGGACATGTCCTCGGCAAACTGCGCGGCCGTGTGTTCGGCCGCATACGCCTCTATCGCCGAATCAAACACGGGGGCTCCGGGGCTATGCAGCGCCACCGAGGGAATGCCTTCGGGGAAGAGCTCGCTTCCGTATTCCAGCCCGAAGAACTCCACCGCCTTCTTGGTGGTGCTTTGACCGGCCGTGAACAGGTAGACGCCCTCTCCATCCGCGCATTCGTAGTAGCCCGCGCCGGCGGATATGTTGTCTCTGGGGGCTCCCGCCCCGCGCTCTTCCTGGATTCCCTTCTCGAACCACTTTCCGAACAGGCCTGCCTGGCAGCGGACCGCCGCCTCGTACTGGGCCAGGTCGAAACTATCGCCCTTGCCCGTCTTGCAGGCGTTGACGTAGGCGGCCAGAGCGGAGCCATAGGCGAACAAGCCGGCGTAGTAGTCGGTCACGAACTTCTGGATCATGTAAGGAGGCCCGTCCTTGTACCCGTTGAGGTACATAAGACCGCTAAAGGCCCCCACCGTGAAGTCGTATCCCGGCAAGCTCACGTAGTCGGGGTCTCCCGTGAGGCCATATCCGGAAAGGTGGCCGATCACCAGGCGGGGGTTGTGCTCCCAGAGGAGCTGGTCGCTGTAACCCCATCTTTCCCATTGGTTTCCACGCGAGGCTTCGATGAAGATGTCCGCCGTCTCTATGAGCTTGAGGAAGACCTCGTGACCGGCGGGGGAGACCACGTCGAGCATGAGATTTCGCATGTTGCGCCGCTCGTTTTGCACGCCCCAGCCATCCTGGGTCCATCGATACGGGTCGATGCCCTTGGGAGACTCCAGCCAGATCACGTCGGCGCCGTTTTCCGCGAAGAGCTCGCCTGCGAAGGGGCCGGCTGTGGACACGGCCGAGACGACCACCTTCATGCCTTTCAGGTTGCCGAATTGCGGCACGTCCTCGTACTTCGTCATGGCTCCTCCTAACGTCCGTAGTGCTCGTCGAAGAATTCGATGGCGCTGTTCACTGCCAGCTCGGTGCCGGTTCCCCGCCTCCGCGCCGACGATGTAGAGTCCCTTCACGGGCGTGCAGATGGAGGGCCTGTCAACGCCCGCCTGGCCGGCTTGCTGGGCGATTCCGATTCCGGCCCCGTCTTCGCCCATGATACGGGCGGCGTCTTCGGGGAAGACCTTCTCGACGAAAACCGCATGTTCCTGCATGCCGGGGAAGTGCTCCTCGGCCACCTGGATGAGCTTGTCCAGAATGGCGGGGCAATACTTGTAATCGAGATCGCCGGGAACCGCCGTGGTCATCATGATTAGCTGCTTGCCCTCGGGGGCAACCGATGGGTCGAAGCTGGAGGGAACGACGATGAAGGAGTTGATGTCATCGGGGATCTCCCCGCGATATAGCATCTCGCTGTATTCGCGCGGTGGCATCGTGGAGAAGTTCGACAGCATCTTGATTTCGGGACTGATCACGGTGTCCAAGGCAAAGCGCGCGATGATGGAGACGAAGGAAATTTCCAGGTTGTTCACGTACTCTGCGTATGCGGCATCGAAGTTCTCCTCGCCCGCAAGATCGAACACGGTTTCCTTGATGCCCGCGTTGGAGATTATGCAATCGGCTCGGTACTCCTCATTGCCGGCCACGATGCCGACGGCGGTGCCATCTTCGATGATTATCCGCTCGACGGGTACGCCAAAGACCACGTCGACGCCATAGTCCTGGAGCCCCTTCATGTAGGCGTCGAGAATTGAGATGCACCCGCCATCGGGATAGCCGGACGAGCGCGCTTCCGCCTCCCACTTGAGGCAACGTGCGAATTCACCCGCCGAAAGCCGGAATTCGGGGATGCAGCAGTAGATGAAGCCAACCTGGCTCACGCACGCATGGACGAAGGGGTTTGTCGAGTACTCGTTCAGGAACTCCTCGAGCGTCTGCTTGTCGTAGGCGTGGGTCTCCTCGTCGGTCATTTCCTTCACGTCGGAGACCATGCGCACGACTGCCTCGAAATCCTCGTCGGGAACGCGCCCCTTGAGGTCGTGCGGGAAACGGAAGCTCTCCCCGTCGGCGCTCTGTATGGGGCGAACCTTCGTGAACTGGATGCCATGGTCGACCTCGCAGCGCTCGAGCAGCTTGATCAGGGGGCCGTTTTGCCCTCTTGATATCAGATGCACGCCGAAGTCGACGGTGAAGTCGTCACGTTTGGTCGATCCGATGCGTCCGCCAGGGGTGAAGCGCTTCTCGAAAAGTGCGACCTTCTTGCCGGAGTGGGCCAGCAGCAATGCGGACGCCAAGCCGCCAACGCCAGCGCCGATCACAATTGCGTCATAGTGCTTCATCGTTTTTCCTTTCGGTTCGCCTGCCGGTGCACGTATGCCAGCTCTTCTAGTGTTGTGCGGGCAGGGCGTAGTAGTTGAAGTTCATCTGGGCAACGAGGAGTCCGTCGACATCGTAAACGGGGATGTCCAGGAAGTAGTCGCCGCGACCGCGCTCGCGGACGGGCGCGATCTTCTCCTCGGCCTCCTCTTCCGTGAGGGCAATGTCGACCTGCAGGTCCTTCGTCCCCGGCTTCACGAACTTGATGTCAACGCCCTTGAGGATGGGCACGAACTCGTCTGTGCCGTATGTCGCCATGAAGAGGGTTCCACCGGCAATTTCCGCCAAGATGAACTCGCTTCCCGCATAGGCGATCCCAACGTGGTTCATGTGGAGGCCCTCAACAGGGAGGCGCAGCTTGACATGCCGCTCTTCCACGACCTCTGCCTGCATGTTTGCCATGTTGATGAAGGGCGTGGGGCCGTTGTTGACGTTGTCGGCCAGGCCCTCGAAGAATTCCCTGTCCATGTGATTGCCTCTCTCTCGGGGTCTACTTGAGCAGCTCTACAAGTTGGGGAACGACCTCGTACAGGTCGCCCACGATGCCGTAATCGGCATATCTGAAAACGGGTGCGTTCTTGTCCTTGTTGATTGCGATTATGGTTCTTGCGCCCGTGACGCCAACCATATGCTGGACTTGACCGGAGACACCCAACGCGATGAACAGCTCCGGCTTGAGCATGGCGCCGGAAACGCCGATGTAGCGCTCTCTAGACATCCAGCCTTCGCCTTCGGCGATCGGACGGGTGCAGCCAAGTTCGGCATTGACGGCAGCGGCAAGTTCGCGTGCCAATTGGAGGTCCTCCTCGCGCGCAAGGCCTCGGCCCACGCTGATCACGTTGCGGGCAGCGCCGAGGTTCACCTGCTCGACTTCTCGATGGCTCCTGTCGACGAGCGCAATGCCAGGCGCCCGAGATGGGGCCAGCTCGACGATGGGCGCGTTTTCGCCCGGCTCCCGGACATCTTGCGCGGCGAGCAGGCTGGTGCTCACCAGGATGATCGCACAGCCATCTATCACCTGCTCGGTGCGATACGCGTTGCCGCCATACACCATGTGCTCCGCGCAGGGGGAACCGCCCTCGTCGATTGTCACGCTTGTCGCATCATTCACGACGCGTGTGCCGGCAGCGGCGGCCAGTTGGGCAGCCAACAGGCGGGTGCGCTTGCTCGTTGCCGCGAGCACCGCATCGGGGGCGCTCTCCCTAAAGGCTGCCAGGACGGCAGCGCTGCCGTCCTCGTACAGGGCGCCTTCCGGAACGTCGGCCCAGAGCACCTGTTCGACGTTACTGGCGGACACCGCATCGGCTCCCTCGCGGTTTCCAATCCACACGGCTTGAGCACTTGCGCCCAAGCTGTTGGCAAGAGCCGCAAGGGCCGGGTAGTCGCTCGAGTTCTCCGAAACGATCCAGATCTTATCCATGTTCTCTACCCTTCGTCCTATTGCGCGGCACGTATGGTCGCGACGAGCTCTTGGATGCTTTCCGGGCTGGCGTCTGGGAATATGACGTTCTTGCGTTCCGTATCCTGTGGGGCCAGGGTCTTCTGGGGTTTCACGGACGCCGCCGGCAAACCGCCGACATCGGCCAGATCTCTCTTCTCTACGGGCTTCTTTCCGGCACTCAGGATATCCTTCATCTTGGGAACTCTCGGAAGGTTGATGTCCGTCGTCACCGAAATCACGGCCGGTGTGGTCAGTTCGAGAGTCTCGACGTCCTGTTCCAGGGTGCGCTTGACGGTGATGCTGCCTTCGCCGGGCGTCACCTCGCTCACCGCGTTCATGGTGGGCAGGCCAAGCAGGGCTCCGACGAGGGAACCCGTCTGCTGCGCGTACAGGTCAGAGGAGCCTTCTCCGAAGACGACCAGGTCGAACTCGAGATCTCTCAACACGCTTGCGATGACGGAGGCGGTCTGGAACGGGTCGGCATCCGAGAGCCCGTCATCGACGACGCATATGAGGTCCTCCGCGCCTCGCGACAACGCGCCCTTCACGAGCTTCGAATCCTCGAGCTTGGAGTCGCCGACGCTCAGCAACGTGCAGGCGCCCCCCGTTTGCTCCGCGAGCCGGACAGCCTCCTCGATGGCGACGAGGTCGTACTCACCTAGTACGTTCTGGGCTCGGTCGAAGCTTATGCTGCGATCCGGCAAGACGCTGATGTCCTGGTTGTCTGGACTGACCTTGTAGCAGGCGATAGTCTTCATCGTGCCCTCCTAACGGCTGAGCTGCTGCTGTGCCTCTTTGATGAGCGCGCGGCCAGCCGTGTGGACCATGATTTCCTCCGTGCCGGCCATGATGCGATAGACGCGTTGGTCTCGCCATAGGCGCGCGATACGACAGTCGTTCGTGTAACCTATGCCGCCCATGATCTGCATTGCATCGTCAATGACCTCGAAGGCGGCGTGCCCCGTGTAGCGCTTGAGGAGGGAGGAGTCGATGGAGATCGATTCCCCGTTATCCTTTTTCCAGGCGGCCTTGTAGAGCATGTTCTGCATGTTCTCGATCTTGATCTTCATGTCGACCAGCTTCTCCTGGATGAGCTGGAACGACCCGATCGGCCGCCCGAACTGTTCCCTTTGGCCGGCGTAGCGCAGGGCCTCCTCGTAGGCGCAGCGGGCCATGCCCACGTTTGCCGCGCAGATGGTGAGGCGCTCGACCTCGAAGTTCTTCATGAGCTGGTAGAAGCCCTTGCACTCCTCGCCCACAAGGTCGCTCTCGTCGCATTCGACGTCTTGCAGGTACACTTCGTACGTGCCGCACATGTTGTTGCCGATCTTGCTTAGCTTCGAGATCGTGATGCCGGGCCTGTCCATGGGGAACAGATACATGCTGAAGTCCTTGTAGGGACTTTCGTTAATGCCACTACGGGCAACGCAGAGCATGTACGGTGCCTTGTCGGCGCTCGTGTTGAACGTCTTGGTGCCGTTGATGTACACCTTGCCATCGCGCTTGGTGGCGGTCGTTGCCATGGCGGCGCTGTCGGAGCCAGCCTGGGGTTCGGTAAATCCCAGCGTAAATGGCTTCTTGCCCTGCACGGCGTACTCGAGGACCGCTTTCTGCTGCTCGGGGTTGCCAAACGTCAGAATGTCATCGACCTCGGTGGAGAAGTTGATCCAGCAAAGCGAGGGGTAACCGAGCGCATGGGCCTCCTCCGCCACCATGACCTGGGTGAGAATGTCGACGGGCGTTCCGTCATACTCCTCGGGAATGCCAAGGGAAGCGAAGCCGGCCTCGACCAAAGCATCAGCGGCCTTCTGGGGGAATACGTGTTTCTCATCGCATTCCTTGAAGTAGTCCTCGAAGTCCCCGCGCTCCATGACCGTGCGAAGGCTTTCCAGTAAGAGCTCCTGTTCCTCTGTCCGCTTGAAGTCCATGAGTTAGCACCCTTCCTCTGTAGGCTCTCCCAAAATAAAATTGAGGCGGCAGTCTGGCGGCAGAATTGCTATCCTCCTGTTGGAGGCAAGAGTCCGCTGCCTCTGCAGCGCATTATATGGACGGGCGGTTTCATTGCCCAAATACGTATATGTGCTGGGCAGTTGTCTGATTTGTTTTCGGGCCTATACGCCGAGCGGCTGAGGGCTTTCACAATCTGCATACTTGTCGCGAAGGGGATTGGGAAGATGGACATCGACATATACCGGGAGTTCATCGTGTTGACGACTCACAAGAGCTTCGTCGCCGCCGCAAATGAGCTGAACATGTCCCAGCCCTCGTTAAGCCGGCACATGAGCTCCTTGCAAAACGAGCTCGGCTGCAAGCTCTTCTATGACACCCGGCCCTTGAGCCTGACGGCTGCGGGAGAGGTGGTCCTCAAGTACGCGGGCAAGATCGTCGGTGACCAGGCAAACATGATGAACGACCTGCAAGAGCTGTCCGCCTCTGACAGCAGCCGAATCACCATTACGGACATGCTGCATACGAATAACCTGTATTACGGAATCAACGAGGCCATAGCGCAGGCAAAGAGCAAGTTCGGCGGCCTTCGCGTGGACTACATAGACATGAACAGCAGCGGAATGAATCCGTTTCAGATGGTGGAGAAGGGGAAGGTCGACATCTCCTTCGAGACAACGATCACGATGGACACCGCACCGGAGCTCGAGGTCCCAGACGGCTTGCGCTCCGTGCTGATTCCGGAATTCCACGGGGAGCTCGTGATCGGCGTTGACAAGACATCGCCCCTCTCGGGCAGGCAGGACCTGTGCCTGACGGATTTGAAGCGGGCACGTTTCGTCATGCAGGCAAACCGATACAACGAGCGCTTCAGGGAGGATTTCATCGAGCTCTGCCGTCTTGAGGGCTTTTATCCGAACATCACCCTGGTGCCGGCAGATAATCCGCTGAGCTTCTATGCCAGCAGCGTGGGGGACGGCATTCACCTGCTTACCCGTGTCAGCATGAAGCAATACAAGCCCTTCATGGCGGATCTCATCAAGCAGATGCTGAACATCGTGCCCTTTGCGGACAAGAAGCGATATGTGAATGCCTACGCCGTCATGCAGGACGACATAAGCCGGCCCGAGATGGAATTCGTCGCGGCATGCCTCGAGGAGCACGCTGCGGCTCGCATAGCCGAGCTCTAGGACGAAGTTATCTATTCCTTTTCGCGAATAAAGCGCTATACTCTGCTCACGCCATGATTTGCCCGAAGGCCGTCGTGCAGCGGCCCAGGGAACACCCATTGGTTGCACCGGGTGCATCGAGGTGGCGCACGATGCATCGCCTCTCGCAAAGGAGTGTGCAACATGGGCACCGTCAAAGCCGTCTGCACCAGCGCCGTCAAGGGCATCCAGAAATCCGAGCAGCAATACGTCGACCTCATTCCCGATTGGGGTATCGAGGATGACGCCCATGCCGGCCCATGGCATCGCCAGGTGAGCCTTCTCGGCTACGAGCGTATCGAGGCCTTCAAGAGGCTCGGCGCCGATGTGGAGAACGGCTCGTTTGGCGAGAACATCATCGTCGAAGGCTACGACCTTAAATCGCTTCCCATCGGCACGCGCTTTGTCGTGGGCGATGCGGTGTTGGAGCTCACGCAGGTTGGCAAGCAGTGTCATAAGCACTGTGCGATCTACCACAAGATGGGGGATTGCATCATGCCCCGAGAGGGCGTGTTCTGCAAGGTGATCAAAGGGGGTCGCGTCTGCGCGGGCGACAGCTTCGATATCATTGGCGAGGCGCCCGCTGCCTGTTCGTACGATCCGTACGATATCCTCGCATCGCGCCCCAAGACCTCATCAGCGGTCGCCTAATTGGTACTAGAATGCACGTATAGATAACGGCAATCATGAATAGGGGAGGAACATCCCATGCGCATACACAAGAACGTCTTCGAGCTCATTGGCAACACGCCGCTTGTCGAGTTGACGAATTACGAGAACAACCACGGTCTGGGCGCCAGGCTCATCGGCAAGGTCGAGTACTTCGAGCCGGCCGGCTCGATTAAGGACCGCATCGCGAAGGCCATGATCGACGAGGCCGAGGCAAACGGTCTGCTCGATGCCGACACGGTCATCATCGAGCCAACGAGCGGCAACACCGGCATTGGCCTTGCTGCCATCGCCGCCGCGCGAGGTAACCGCATTATCATTGTGATGCCCGACACCATGTCTGTCGAGCGCCGCAAGCTCATGCGCGCCTATGGTGCCGAGCTCGTGCTCACGCCTGGCGCAGACGGCATGAAGGGCGCAATCGCAAAGGCGGAGAAGCTTGCGAACGAATATCCCAATTCGCTCATCCCGTCTCAGTTCACCAACCCGGCCAACCCGGCGATTCACTATCGCACGACGGGGCCCGAGATCTGGCGAGGCACTGATGGAGAGGTCGACATCCTGGTTGCTGGCGTCGGTACCGGTGGCACGATCAGCGGCGCGGGCGCATACTTGAAGGAGCAGAACCCGAGCGTGCGGGTCGTTGCCGTGGAGCCGGCGGACTCGCCCGTGCTTTCCGAGGGCAGAAGCGGAGCGCACGGCATCCAGGGCATCGGCGCCGGCTTCGTACCCGAGACGCTCGATACAGACGTCTACGATGAGGTCATCACCATCACGAACGAAGAGGCCTTCGAGGCAGGTCGTGAGCTTGCTGCCCATGACGGTCTGCTCGTCGGCATCTCGTCGGGCGCCGCCGTTGCCGCAGCCGCAAAGCTCGCGCAGCGCCCCGAGAACGCCGGCAAGAACATCGTGGTGATCCTGCCCGACACCGGCGAGCGCTATCTCAGCTCCGCCATGTTCGACTTCGGGGAGTAGGCGCGAGTCGCCATTTCGGACGAGGGGCCTCGTTGCTCGCCCAATAGAATTGAAAAAAGTGGGAATGAAAAACTGAAAATTTTGGGAATGAGAGCCCGAAAACACGGGTTTTGGTTGTCTCGCCTATAATGGCGTCCGAAAATCTCTGAGATGGAGGCGTCGTGCGCTTGCGATACCGATTGATGCAGTTGCTGCGCAGGCACTGGATGCTTGGCACCGCGGCGTTTGTCGCCCTCGTTTCCATGTTCCTCGTGCCGCCCGACGGGGCGTATCTCGGTTACTTTGACTGGAAGACCATCGGTTGCCTGTTCTGCGTGCTGGCTGTCGCGAGCGCGTTGCGAAACGCGGGCGTCTTCGACTGGGCCGCCCGCGCTGCCATCGCGCGCTTCGGGAGTCCGCGCAAGATGGCGATGACGCTCGTGCTCGTCACGGCCGCGTTTTCGATGGCGTTTACCAATGACGTCGCGCTTGTCATCATGCTGCCGTTCTCGGTGGCTGCTCTTGTCGAGTCCGGCCAACCACGGCTCGTGCCCGCCGTCTTCGCGCTGCAGGCGCTTGCGGCAAACCTCTGCGGCATGGTGACGCCGTTCGGAAATCCCCAGAACATCTATCTCTATTCCTACTTTCACGTCGAACTGGGCGAATTCCTCATGACGATGACCATGCCGTTTTTTCTGTCCGTCGCGGGTATCATCTTCGCGACTTGGTTCATGACGAGACGTGGCACCGCCAAAGACGCTGGCGTTTCGACGCAGCCGCAACAGGGCACACCAGGCGAGGATGTCCTGGCCCCCGCGGCTTCGGCCGCGATGCTCGACCGACGACGCCTCGTAGTCTACGTGCCGCTCTTCGTCATCGCGCTACTCGCGGTCTTTCGCGTAATCCCCTTTGGCATTGCCGTCATCATCGTTGTCGTGGCGCTTCTCGTTCTCGATCGTGATGCGTTGCTCAAGGTCGACTATCCGCTGCTTGTCACGTTCCTTTGCTTCTTCATCTTCGCGGGGAACATGGCGCGCATCCCGGTACTAGAGGAGGCGCTCCAGCCGCTCATGGGGCAGTGGGGCTTGCTCACTTCCGCTTTGACCAGTCAGGTCATCAGCAACGTGCCCGCCGCGGTGCTGCTCTCGCACTTTACCGACGCGTGGCAACCGTTGCTCATCGGCGTGAACATAGGAGGAGCAGGCACCTTTGTGGGGTCACTTGCGAGCCTCATCGCGATTCGTCACTTTGCCATCGCGCGCACGATGGTCCCGCGCCTGCGCGAGCCGGATGCACCGGACACGGCGTCCTTCCTCCGCCTCTTCGGCATCGTGAACGGAGTGTTCTTCGTCGTGCTGCTCATCATCTGCCAGCTTGTGCTGGGTTGATGGCGCTACACCGGGAAAAACGGGCAGTCCCGCTTGCGGCACTCGGCGTTGTTGGCCATGAACGTGCATGTCGTGCGCTCGGGCAGCTCCATGGCAATCCCCGTGGTCTCCGCCGTGTAGCGCGCCGCCTCCTCGATGGCCGCAAATCCCGTGCGCTTGCAGCAGCGCGGCCCTCCCACGTCGGCGAGCCTGCCGATGATGTTCGAGGTCAGACGTGCGGTGGCCGCCCAGGGATCCTGCGTCATGGGGGTCGAGCCCGAGATGATGGAGTAGTATTGCCCGGCGCTCACCGCAGCGCCGCAGCAGCCCCAGAACCCACACGTGCCGCCCGGTACCTGCATGCTGCGCGAGCGCAGCTCGTCGAGCGCCGCGTCCAGGTCAATGTCCCCGCCGGCGTTCCTGTAGCAGGTGAGCAGCACGGCGCCCACGAGCGAGTGGTGCTCGGGCCCGTTTGGATAGATCGACTTGTCTCGCATGATGGACTGCGCGAGCTCGATGGGGTTGGTGGAGTCGCTTGCGCGGCAGGTCTCCATGACGAAGTCGACGCCCTTGGCGCGATGGCAGCCGTCGCAGACGTAGTGACCCTCCGCGCAGGTGCAGCGCCCCATCTCGACTTTGCCGCAAATCGCGCAGGTCACCTCATGAGCCTCCTGTGCGTACACGATGGGTGCCCCGCAGATCAGGCAGTTCGCGTTTCCAATGCTCATATTTGCATATCTCCCGTTCTCCTATCTAGCGCCAGCGCACAGCATAGCGACGCAATTTGTTAATCAACATGTTCAGCACCGTCACCATGAGGGCCACCATGATGATGCCCGCGATGACGTTCACGTAGTTCGCGAAGTTCGTGTAGTTGATGATGTAATAGCCAAGTCCCGAACTCGCGCCAAGCATCTCGGCGAAGGTGAGCATCGTGATGGCAGCGGTCAGCTGTCCGTTCAATCCGTTCATCACGCCAGGAAGCAGGTAGGGCAAGATGACGTCTTTGACCATCTCGAAACTGGAAAGTTCGAGCATGCGAGCACCCTCCACGATGCGCTTGTCCATGGAGGTGACGCGAATGATGGTGTTCAGGAACATGGGCCAGAATATGCCCAGAAAGATGATGGTGGCGCTGGCCACACGGAACGTGGGCATGAGCAAGATGATGTAGGGTGCAAAGACGACCGAGGGAATGGGAGCGAGCACGCGCGCGATGGGAGCAAACACGCTGCGCAGTCCAGGTAGCCAGCCACATATGGCACCGAGCACGAGACCGGCGACAATGGCCGTGAGGGCGCCCATGGCCAGAAGCTGCAACGAGGCAACGAGATTGTCGAGCAGCGTGGGCCATTGGGTGGGAAAGACGTTGAAAACGGCCTCGGGCGCCGGAAACAGCACGGGATTTGCCGTGCCGAGCTGCGTCGAGAAGAGTTCCCAGATGAAGAAGAACGCCCACACGATTATGACCACCCACGAATAGGCTGCGCGGTTGGCATCCTTGCGAGCCAACGCCCAGAGATACAGGGCTTCGGTCAGGAGTATTGCGACGAGAAACGGTACGATCGTCGGCACGACTCTCTTTCCGGGCAAGAGCACCAAGATCACGAGGGCGGCAAACAGGACGTGGGCAAGCGCGACCATGGTGACGCGCATGGCTTTCTTGCGATGGGCGTAGCGGGCCTCGGCCTGTGCCGCTTCGCTCAGGGCGCGCCGGGCTGCAGTGGAGCCCTCTGCCTTCGCGGTGGTCACGGCATCGCCTTCCAACTCTTCCAATCCGGATTCCCCGTGCGCCATCATGTACCCCCTTGCACGTTGTCGTAATGCAGGATGCCATCGGGGTCGTCGTTCGTGAGAACCTCCCGCCTGTTATGAGGAGAACCAGAATCGATCTCATCGCACTCGTCCATGTAGAACAGCTCCATGAGCTCGGAGCGCATTTCCCTGAAATGCGGATCGAGTGACAGTTTCTCCAAATTACGCGGACGGGGAAAGTCGACGTCAACGATACATTCGATGTGCTTGGGAACCATGAATACGATGCGATCGGCGAGTAAGAGTGCCTCGCTCAAGTCATGGGTTACGAACACGACGGTACGACGGTGCTCGGCGTTATGCCACAAATCGAGGAGCAGTTCCTGCAGCTCCTGACGATTGCGGGCGTCCAGGGCGCCAAAGGGCTCGTCCAGTAGCAGGATGTCACTTTCCATCGCCAGGGCGCGGGCGATGGCGACGCGCTGTTGCATGCCGCCGGAAAGCTGGAACGGGTACTTGTTTGCCGCATCGGCCATGCCAACCTCTTTGAGGTACTCGAGAGCGCGGGCGCAGGCTTCGTCTCTGCCCATCTTCTGTCCGGCATGGCGAATGGAGAAGGCGACGTTTTTAACGACCTTCATCCACGGAAACAGCGAATAGTGCTGGAACACCATCGCGCGACTCGTGCTCGGTCCGGTCACCCGGATACCATCCACCTCGACAGTGCCGGCATCGGGCATGGCAAGTCCCGCCAGGAGAGAGAGTAGCGTGGACTTGCCGCAACCGGAGTGGCCGATAAGGCATATGAATTCGCCGTCGGTCACGTGTAGGTCGATATCCTCGAGCGCGAGGTACACCTCGTTGTTATCGCGATAACAATAGGAAACGCCGTTGATGTCGATTCTGCCCATAGTTTGGCCCCGCAAGTTTTGCTTTGCCGTAGACCGTTGGCTTACTTGCCGATGGTGTTGTGCTCGTCATAGACGGCAACCAGGCGATTGTAGAAGTCGAGGTTCTCGCCGCGAGCGATCAGCGTGTCGAGCGCGTACTTGTACATGGTGGAGTTCACGTGGTCCTCCATCTGGTACGGCGTGTTGGGGTCAATGTCGTTGGTCGCCTTCAAGATGCCATAGAACTCGCATACCTGGTCGGTGTAGGGATCGATCTCGACAATCATGGGCGTGGTGTAGGAGTCGTTCGAGAAGATGACCGCCTCGCAGTACTCCTCGGACTGGCCGGAATAGGCAGCCAGGTCTTTAATGGCCTGTTCCTTGTTCTCCTCCATGAACTGCATGCCGCGCAGTTCGCCGATGAGCAGCTTCACGAGCTGGCTCTGCTTCTCGGTCATGTTGGTCATGGTCGTGGTCTGGCGGCAGCAGGGGAAGTCGGGGCGCAGGTCACCCACGTGCATGGAGGTGACGAGACCTTGCTGGGCGCCAATGTAGCCCTGGCCGGAATTGACGAAGGTGCAGTCCACCTCGCCCTTGAGGACGGCCTGCATCTGCGATTGGGCATCGCTCATGATGATCCAGTTGTCCGGATTGTAGGTGCCGGCCTCGACTTGGAGACCCTGCATCACGAGGTGTCCGGTCTCCATGGGGAAGTAGGCGATCTTGGCGTCGTTGAAGTCCTCGAGCGTCTTGTACTTGTCCTTGTTCTCGGGCAGGGTGAGGCATTCGGAGCCTTCGGCGATGGTGCCGCCGAATACGCACAGGTCCTCGGTGCCCTGACCGACGAAGGTCATGGTCGGGATGGCGCCAAAGGGCAGCACGTCGAGCTGGCCGTTGAGCATGCCGGTAATGGCATCGGAGAAGTTCGCCGCCGTCTGGAAGTTAAGCGTGAGACCCTCTTCCTCGAAGAATCCCTCCTGCTGGGCGACGATGAGCGCGGCGATTTTGATATCCTTGCCCATGACGGCGACCTCGAGGGTCTCCATCTCGTCGTTTACCGTATAAGTGCTTGACGAGGCGCTCGAATTCGTCGATAACGAGCCACAGCCCACCAGCGCAAGTGCGCACGCAGCGAGAGTCGCCACGAGAAGCGTGGCAATGGTCTTCCTCATTTTCATATAAGTCCTCCCACGTAAGATGCGGTGTTCTGATGCGAGTCAATAGCGAGCTTATAGATGAACACCTGCTATATGAATAATTCGCTGCTATTGTAATGTATCTAATAGTTGCGTCAAACTATATATCAGCATTCTGGTGAACGGCGCCCAGTCTCCCTCCATTCCCGCAAAGCCGTTACAATAGGGCGCATCAACACATCGTGCGAAAGGAATCCGGGGATGATCGAGCGCTACACGCTGCCCGAGATGGGCCACATCTGGTCTCTTGAGAACAAGTTCGACGTTTGGAAGGAGATCGAGGTTCTCGCCTGCGAAGCACAGGCCGAGCTGGGCCAGTGCGGTATCACCGCCGACGAGGCCGCGTGGATTCGCGCTCATGCCGATTTCACCGTGGATGAGATCGACGAGGTCGAGAAGATCACCAACCATGACGTTATCGCCTTCACGACCGTCATGGCGAACTACATCGATGCTGACGTTCCCGAGGGCGAGCCCAAGCCAAGCCGCTGGGTGCACTACGGAATGACGAGCTCCGACCTCGGGGATACCGCGCTGAGCTACCAGGTCACCCAGGCCCTCGACATCATCATCGCCGATGTGAAGCGCCTGGGCGAGACTTGCAAGCGTCGTGCGTTCGAGTTCGAGGATGCCATCTGCGTGGGCCGCACGCACGGCATCCACGCCGAGCCCATGACCTTCGGCATGAAGTTCGGCAGCTGGGCCTGGGCCCTCAAGCGCGCCGAGACGCGCCTACAGCAGGCGCGCGAGGTCGCCGCCACCGGAGCCATCAGCGGCGCGGTTGGCACCTATTCCAACATCGATCCCTTCGTCGAGCAGTACGTCTGCGAGAAGCTCGGCCTCACGCCCGATCCGCTTTCCACGCAGGTCATCGCACGTGACCGTCACGCACAGGTTATGTCCGCGCTCGCGGTGACCGCCTCTACGATCGAGTCCATCGCCATGCAGGTGCGCCTGTTGCAGCAGTCGGATGTCATCGAGGCCGAGGAGCCCTTCACCAAGGGTCAGAAGGGCTCGAGCGCAATGCCCCACAAGCGCAATCCCATCACTGCCGAGCGCATGTGCGGTCTTGCACGTGTCGTCAAGGCAAATGCCCAGGTCGCATTTGACGACGTGGCGCTTTGGTACGAGCGTGACATTTCGCACTCCGGAGCCGAGCGCGTCGTCTTGGCCGATAGCTTCATCGCACTCGACTACATGTTCTCGAAGATGCAGTGGATGCTCGACGGCCTTAACGTCTACGTGAACAAGAGCCTGCATAATCTGTGGCGCACGCGTGGTCTCATCTTCAGTTCGAAGGTCATCCTCGCGCTCGTCGACACGGGCATGACGCGTGAGGATGCCTACGTCGTCGTCCAGCGCAACGCCATGAAGGTCTGGGATGACATACAGCAGGCCATCGATGGTCCGACCTTCCGCGAGAATCTCGAGGCCGATCCCGATTGCCCGCTTACGGAAGCGCAGCTTGATGAGATCTTCGATCCGACGAGCTTCCTGGGACACAAGGATATGATCTTCGAAAAGCTCAAGGACCTGGAGTTTTAGGAACAGATATGGAAAATCAGACGAACGCCTCCATCGAAACGCAGGAACCGGAGTTCCTGTACCGCACCCATGGCACGTGCTCACGCGTCATCAAGTTCGACATCGATGACGAGCAGAAGGTGCGCAACACCGAGTTCATCGGTGGGTGCAACGGCAACGCCAAGGGCATCGCCTCGCTCATCGAGGGCATGCCGGCGGACTGGGTCATTGAGCGTTGCGCGGGTACCCGCTGTGGCGGCAAGCCCACGTCATGCCCCGACCAACTATCACGTGCCCTCACCTGGGCGCTCGAGCAGCGGCAGGCGTAGATGGCAAGCCAAAATGCCCCATCCGCGCACGACGAGCCGAACCTGTCCCGACGCGAGTTTCTGCGTCTGGGTGGCGGGGCGTTTGCCTGCGCGACGGTACTCGGTGCCCCCGCGGTGCTCACGGGCTGTTCCGGCAACTCCGACAACGGCACGCCTGCAACGCTCGAGGTGCCGGCAAACTCCGTCGTCGCGCTCGCCGCCTTTGCCGAGATAGAGGACACGACGGGGTACTTCGAGATCAAGGATCTGGCGCAGTATCCAAAGGGCACTATGCTCTTCGCGTCCGAAGACGTGACGGCGGCCGCGTTGCTGACCGGCGAGACGGCTTCGCCGTTGTCGACGTGCTCGCTCGTCAATCTCGAGACCGGCGCCATGACCCCGGCGCTTGACCGCGCGGTGAATCATGACACGGGATACAGCATATTTTCCGTCTGCGCGTCGAGGGAGCTGCTCGTCTGGGTCGAGAGCAACTACCTGACTTCGGATTGGGCGGTGTATTGCGCCACGATCGCGGACGGCGCCCTGAACGGGCAACCCGTGAAGCTCGACGAGGGAAACGGCGAATTCGACACGCCGACGATAGCCGTCATCGGCACGGCGGCGTATTGGATCGTCCAACCCGCCGAAAACGGTCCGCGCACGACCGAGAACTCGTTCTTACGCGTTGCTGCGGGCGGGTCACGCTCGTCGGATCTGATCACCTCCGAGGGCCGTTTCAACGGGGGGCTCTCCGTGAGCGGGCAGATTCTCACAGCGATGCCGAGGGCCAAGGCCTCGAGCGGCGTGTACTACGAGCTCACGGCGATTTCAGCCGGCTCTGGTTCGGTCGTCGCCTCCCAGGTGATGCCGCACTCCTTCCGTCCCTCCAACGCCATCTACATGAACAACGCCTTCGCCTTCACGATTCCCGCGTCCTATGACTATGGCGGTGGCATCGCGAACGTCGGCACCTATTATCCCATCGCGGGCGATTCGTGGCTTCGCCTCGCCCGTCAGTCCCTTACGCCACCAGGCATATGTAACGGATGGCTGTTCGCGAAATCGAGTTCGCGCACGGTTTTCATCGACACGCGCAACCAGCAGTACTTCGTCGTCAACGCACCTGATGGCTGCACGGACTACGGCGACTATTCGGTATGCACGGGCGAGGTCGCGCGCGTCTGCAACTACGCCACCGTCAACAAGTACGTGGGCACCGAGAGGACGACGCAGGTCGTGCTGCGTTCGATTACCCCCATCGCCGCGGGGACGGCGCCCGCGCCGCCGGCGACCGAGCCTGCGGCCGATCCGACGGGCGAGCCGGTCGAAAGGTAGTCTGGCGATAGACGCGAGCTGTGCTCTTCGTGTTGGCAAACCTGACGCGAGCAGCGTGCAATGGTACACTGCCAAGATAGAAGAAAACCGAAAGGAGTCTCATCGTGGACACCGGTTCCGAAGCCCGTCGCATTCTGCTTGTCGAAGACGAAAAGAACATTCGTGATGCGGTAGCCGCCTATCTCGAGCGTGCCGGCTATTGGGTCACGCCCGCCGCAGATGGCCAGGAAGCCGTCGACGCGTTCTCTCTGCACCAGTTCGACCTCGTCATCCTGGATCTCATGCTCCCGCGCCTTCCGGGCGAGAAGGTCTGCCGCATTATCCGTGACACCTCCGACGTCCCCATCATCATGCTCACCGCAAAGGGAGAGGTCGAAGACCGCATCGTCGGCCTCGAGCTTGGTGCGGACGACTACCTCATCAAGCCCTTTTCGCCACGCGAGCTCGTCGCGCGCGTCCGCGCCCTGCTGCGCCGCGCCCACATCGACTCCGAGCCCCAGCGCGAGGTGCTCGACTTTGGCGGCCTCACCATCGACCTCAACGGCCACAAGGTTCTCGTCAACGACGAGGAGGTCGATCTCACGGCCAGCGAGTTCAAGCTGCTCACGACTCTGTCGCGCTATCCGGGCCGCGTGTACTCGCGCATGGAGCTCGTCGAGAAGGTGCTCGGCTATGACTTCGAGGGCTACGAGCGCACGATTGACAGTCATGTGAAGAACCTGCGCGCCAAGATTGGCGATGATCCGCGCAACCCGCGCTGGATTTACACCGTTCACGGCGTCGGCTATCGTTTCGAGGTGCCCCGCGACGGCGAATCGGCTGGTCAAGAGGCTTAATCGCTCATGAAGGACAAGCGCAAGACTCGCGAGAAGAAGCCCCTCTCGTTTGCCATCTACGTCATGGGGGCGTTTTTGCTCACCTCGGCCATGACCGTGCTCATCACGGCTGCGGCCATCGCGATCGTCTGGAACGTTGGTTACGCCGGAGAGCCGGGCGACGAGGAGCTGTTCTTCGCGGTTTTCACTGCCGGGGCCATTGCGCTTTTGCTTTCCGTCATCCTCGGCATCTACTTCGCTGTCGGCATCGCGCGTCCCGTCCAGCGCATTTCCGACACCGCCTCTGCCATCAAGGAGGGCAATCTCTCCGCGCGCACCGGGCTTTCCGGTGACGATCAGCTCGGGCAGCTCGGACAGCGCTTCGACGAGATGGCTGACGCCATCGAGCGCGACCGCGACCTTGAACGTCAACTTATAGGCGATGTCGCCCATGAGCTGCGCACGCCGCTCATGGCCATTCAGGCCACGGTCGAGGCCATCCAAGACGGCGTCTTCGAGGCCGATGAGGAGCATCTCAACACCATCTCGTTCGAGACGCGTCGCCTGGGTCGCCTGGTCGAGGCATTGCTGCATCTCAACCGTCTCGAGAATGGAACGGCCGAGGTCAAACGCAACCCCGTTAACCTCAGCAGCGTGGTCAGCGGCCTGTCGACGACGCACGAGGCGCTGCTCGAGACCTCCGGCATCATGTTCTTCACCGACATCGCACCCAACGTGATGATCATCGGCGACCAGGACCTCATCTCGCAGGCCGTCGCCAACCTGCTTTCCAATGCCGTGCGCTATACGCCGGAAAACGGCATGGTCACCGTCGAGCTTGCGCGCGAGAACGGCTATGCGAAGATTTCCGTGCGCGACACGGGTGTCGGCATTTCCGAAGAGGACATGAAGAAGGTCTTCTCGCGCTTCTGGCGCGCCGATGTCGCCCGCCAAAGCGTCGACGGTGGTCTGGGCATCGGCCTTGCGCTCGTCAAGGAGGTCGTCGACCAGCATTTCGGCGATGTTTCGGTCTCGTCCACGCTCGGCGAGGGCAGCACCTTCGTCATGCGCATACCCCTTGCCCCAGAGGACCGCGTCAAGCCCACGCCCTCCGCACGACGCAGCAGTTCGCGCCGTCGGCAGGAGCGCGCCGCGCGCAAGGAACAGGAGAAGCTTCGCAAGATCGAGGAACGCCAGATCAAGGCGCGTCGCAAGGCCCGTGAGGCAGGTGCCGGCGCGAGCGCCACCCAGGAACTCAAGCTTTTCGGGTTGCACGTCCCGCTGCCCACGACAAGACAGCAAGAACAACAAACGAGAAACAAGGAAGATGGTACTCATGAGTGAAATGGCAATGCGTCCTGACTCGCAGGGCAAGGTTCGCGACCTCTACGATCTGGGAGATAAGCTCCTCATCGTCGCGACTGACCGCATCTCGGCGTTTGACTACATCCTGAAGGACGAGATTCCCTACAAGGGCGAGGTTCTGACGCGCCTGTCGCTGTTCTGGTTCGATCTGCTTGCGGACATCATTCCCAATCATCTGATCTCCGCTGACGTGGCCGACCTTCCCGAGAAGTTCAAACCGTATGCCGAGTGGCTCAACGGGCGCTTCATGCTCGTGCGCAAAGCCGAGATGTTTCCCGTCGAGTGCATCGTGCGCGGCTACCTTGCCGGTAGCGGTCTCAAGGAGTATCGCAAGCAAGGTACCGTTTGCGGCATTGAGCTGCCGGCTGGTCTCGTCGAGGCAAGCAAGCTGCCCGCGCCCATCTATACGCCTTCCACCAAGGCCGAGATCGGTGACCACGACGAGAACGTGAGCTATGAGCGCACGGTCGAGATGCTTGGCGAGAAGGATGCGAGCGCCCTGCGCGATGCGTCGCTTTCCGTCTACAAGAAGGCTGCCGATTACGCTGCCCAGCATGGCATCATCATTGCCGACACCAAGTTCGAGTTCGGCATGATCGATGGTACGCTCACGCTGGCTGACGAGGTGCTCACGCCGGATTCGTCGCGTTTCTGGCCGGAAGATGCCTACGAACCCGGCAAGAGTCAGGCGAGTTTCGACAAGCAATTCGTGCGCGACTGGCTCGATGCCAACTGGGATCGTACGGGCGAGCCGCCACAGCTGCCAGCCGACATCATCGAGGCAACGTCGAACAAGTACATCCAGGCCTACGAACTCATCACGGGCCAGCGTTTCGTTCCCGCGAATCTGTAGATACGGCGGCCGCGCGTGCGGCCATACGTTGTATCATAGGCATTTACACATCACAGGCATTCGAAAGGCGATTGACGAATGACGCAGCGCAATTTCCAGAACGCACGCAACCAGGGCGACGGCCCCAAGGGCAAGTCGAAGAAGTCGGCAAGCTCCGCGAAGCTCAAGAGCAAAGCCGGCGCATCGGTATACGCTCCCTCCAAGGAGGCCAAGGCCAAGCGTGCAAAGCAGGAAGCCAAGGCGAAGAGGAACCAGCCCGTCGAGGCGAAGACGAACGATCCGATCGAGCAGCAGCGCCGTCGCGAGCGCGCGATGGTCTCGATGATGCGTGATTTGCCAGAGTACAAGTTCTGGCGTCGCATCTGGTGGATTGCCATGGGTATTGCGTTTGTCGTCATCATCCTCACCTGGCTCCCCAGCATGCTCATCAGCTCTGGCGTGCTGAGCGAGGACTTCAAGGAGACGGCAAGTTGGATTTCCACCGTTGGCTTCATCTTCGCAATTGTCGCCTTGATACTCGCCTTCTACATTGACCTCCGCAAGATTCGCAAGATTCAAAAGGCGCAAGAGGCCAAGGCTCGCAATCTCACTAAGTCCGAGCGCCAGGAGCTCGACAAGGCCATCGCCGCGTCCATCGAGCGTGACCAGCAAAGGCGCGCGGAGCGCAAGGGCAAAATGCCCTGGGGCAAGAAGAAGACACAGGCGACTGTCGAGGACACGCCAAGCGAAGAGTAAATAGGAGACGCGATGCTGCTCACCGCGAAATACGTCATTCCCATTACGTCGCCCTACATCGAGGACGGCGCCGTTCTCGTGCGCGATGACAAGGTTCTCGATTTGGGCACTGCGTCCCAGCTCAAGGACAAGTATCCGATGGAAGAAGTACGCGATTTCGGCCTGTCCGTGCTCATGCCCGGATTCATCGACGTGCACACGCACCTTGGATACACGGCGCTGCGCGGCATGTTCGGCGATCTGCCCTATGCCGAGTGGAAACGCCGCGTCTTGCACACGGAGCCCTTCTTCACCGAGGAAGACTGGATTGACTCGGCGCGCGTTGGTGCACTCGAGGCTGTGGCCAGTGGCATTACGACGATTGCGGATATTTCCGCATCGGGCGTCTCGCTTGTCCCCGCCAAGGAGATGGGCCTGCGCGCGCGTGTGTACTACGAAGTCTTGACCACGCAGAAGGAGCATGCCGAAGATGTCGTGCGCGAAGGCGTGGAGAAGATCGAGCGCTGGAAGGACGAATACGGAAGCGATTTGCTCGACTTCGGCCTTGCTCCCGGCCCTGTCTATGGTTGTCATCCGAGCGTCTTTCAGGCTATCGCCGATGTGGCGATCGAGAAGGACATTCCCGTAGCCATGCATCTGGCAGGAAGCCAGGAAGAGGCCGACTTCATCCGCTACGGTTCCTCTCCGTTTAGCGTTCACGTGAGCGAGCACGAGCAGGGCAAGCTTGCCGCTGCCTATCCGCCCTGGTTGCCCGCAGGCACCTCGCCTGTGAGCTACGTGAGCAACTGGGGCATACTCGACGTGCCTGGCATCCTTGCAATTCACTGTGTGCATGTTGATGATCGGGACATCGGCATCCTCAGGGACAAGCAGGTGCGCATCGGCTATTGTCCGCGCATCAACGCCAAGCTCGGCATGGGCTCAATGCCACTCGAAAAGTTCTGGGCGGCAGGTCTTACCATCGGCTTGGGCACTGACTCGCCGGCGGCTGTCGATACGACTGACATGATCGACGAGATGCGCATCGGCCTCATGATCACCCGCGCGACGAGTTCTGAGCGCTTCGTGCAAGCATCAGCGAAGAACGCCCTGCGCATGGCGACGATTGGATCTGCGCGCGCACTGGGTATCGAGGACAAGGTCGGGTCGCTCGAGCCGGGCAAGCAGGCAGACATCATCGCCATCGATTTGCATAATTCGCACCAGAACCCCACGACCGATCCGGAGAGTGCCGTTATCTACACGGCCAACCAGGACAACGTCAAGATGACTATGGTTGCCGGACGCATCCTCTACGACAACTTCGTCCACGTGTCGGGGTGTGATCGCGACGCGATTATCGACCGAGCGCGCGCCCTGCGTGTACGCATACGCGAGGAAGTCAGCGACGATGCGCTGCACAGGTCGCTCATAGAGCATGCAACGCAAGACGAACGAGACCGCTACAACAGGTAGGGTCATCATGTCAAACAAGAACAAGTCTTTTCAGAAGAACAAGCAGCAAAAGCTCGAGCAGGAGCTGGCGGCTCAGTATCGTCGCGAGCAGCGTGACCGTCGTACGAAGCTCCTCAAGACCATCGGCATCACCATTCTTTCGGTGCTCCTGATTATCTCGTTCTGCTTCCCGGCATTCACGATGCTCTGGTAAGAGGCGCCCCCCGCACTCCGCAGGCGGCACTCGTATCGAGACAGCAAAGACCCAAAGCTGCTGCGCAACTCGCACGCCCTATGGGCGTGCTCAGACAGTGCTCGCAAATCGCTTTGGGTCTTTGCTGTCTCACTCGCGAGCCTGCGTCGTGCGGGGGCTGGCCAGTAGGGGACGGAGGGCGACCAGGAGGTCTCCCCTACAGGCGCTTGACGTGTGCGCTCCGTCGTCCTGAGCGGGGCGCCGCAAGGCGCGAAGTCGAAGGACCTCACGACGGGCTGCAGCTCGATCTCTACGAGGGCATGAGCGAAGCGCTATTTCCTCCCAGGTCGGCAGCGGTCTCCTCCTGCATGGACTTCCATGCCTCCTGTCGCTTCGCCAGCACTGCGCGAACCTCGGGGTCGTCGCTGAGTGCCGGTGGCGTCCAGGGCATCTCCCCAAGCGCGCGGACCACATCGCCAATCTTGCCATAGGGGATCGAGATAATCTGGAGCCCCGCCGGGTAGGTCTGCCGTCGTGACATGCCATGCCCCATGCCGCTGGTAATCGTGTTGACCTTGTCCTTGACGTAGGGATACGAGTACATCCATGCGCATGAGAGCACGGGTGAGGTCTTCGATTCCCACAGGTCTCCCGAGTAGTACGAGGTTGCGCGCATGAGGATGGTCGCCTGTTGCGTGTTTGCTACGCAGATGACGAGATCGGGGTCGAATTCGCAGGTCGCGACTGGGGAGAAGCTCACGTAGTTCACCGATCCGCGCGGCAGCGTCTCAATCTGCGTGTAGAGGCGCGCGTTGGGCGCCTGGGTCTTGAAGATCTCGAAGTCCTTGCCCGCCTGGCCGCTCGCTGCGAAGCTGGGCTTGTCGATCATTCCCAGAATCATGGTGCCGAAGCAGGTGTCGTCCTCTGCGGTTGTGTAGAAGCTCTCCCCGGTTGTCTGTGCTCGCTTGACGAACTGGCAGAAGGCGTCTCGCTCCTTTACGCGCTCGAGGCCCTCGGGCTTTGCATAGCTGAACTTGATGGCGACGGGCGGGAACTCCATATCGAGCTTCGCGAGCGTGTCCTTTGCTTCCTGGCTGAGCATGTGGTGTCCTTTCCGAATATCGGTCGGTACGCGGCAGAATATAGCATGCACATGCACTTCGCGTTAGTGGAAGATGCCTGGATAAAAGGTGCTAATTGAATGTGTCACTTGCCGTCGAACAGGTTCTTCAGCTGAACGCGATTGTTGACGTTGAGCTTGCGATACGCGTTGTAGACATGCTTCTTCACGGTCGAAAGTGATATGTAGAGCTTCTCAACGATTTGCTGTTCGGAGTCCCCGTCAAGCACATGCTCGATGACCTCACGCTCGCGAAGAGTGAGACCGGCTTGCTCGATGATGCTCTGCGCGCAGGGAGTGCTCGTGCGCCAGCGTTCTTCCTCGAGCAAACTTGCAAGCTTGAGGGCGATATGTGGTGCCATCAGGTTTGCAATGCGCACATCTCGGTTGGTGAATTCGCTCTCTGCCTTGGTGTTGAACAACGCGATTTCTCCGATGACGGCATTATCGTGCGAGAGTAGCGCGCGCAATGCATAGGTAAGGCCCTCTGGCTTGTAGATTTCGTTCCAGACGGGGGAGCTCTCGCGCACGTCCTCTGGAATCATGTCCCTGTCGCGGAAGGCATAGCTTGCTGTCTTGAGGTACAAGCCGTCATAGTACGGGTCTTCATCGTAGTTGTCGGTGAATTTCTCGATGAGATGTGCTGGAGCGCCAACGATTACGGGACGACTTGAGCGAGCGATGCCATGCTCCATCTTGATCATGGAAAACGTGCCCTGGTAACTTGGCGTCAGGGAGCGCAGGCAAGAGAGCGTTTCGTACTGTAGCTTCTCGACGCTGGAGGTGGTGTTGATGCGATAGATACTGTCGAGCATGAACTGCCAGTCGCGTTCATGAAGTTGTGCGTCATCGTTGGTCATTTGAGATCGTAGTCTCTCTTCGCGAGCTAATTATAGGTTACGAACTACGAAGTCTCTTTGTGCAATGTGCATCATTTCGACTAAGTTCTACTCATTTGTATAACCATTCTTCCGAATTTGCGCAAGGCTTTCCAAAATCGAATGCAATCTGCTTTCAAATCAACTTATTTCAATCTTCGAATCCATTTAAGAAATGTGGAGAACCCATGAAAATCAGGCCTCGTTGTTCCAAAGCGACGAGCGCCATTACGAAAGTGCGCTCAGGAAAAGGAGGGAACATGAGAGACGATTCGAAGCTGATACCCCAGGTCTTCATGAAGGGCAGCTTCCGCGAGATGGGTTCCCAATATGGCGAAGCCATGGCGAGCGAGATTGCCTTCCAGAAGGACTGGTGGACCAAGGTTCTCGCCGCTCACTGGCCTAACATGGACATGGAGCGCGCGCTCAATGCCGCCAAGACGATGTACGCGCCCGCTGTGGAGCTGTATGCACCGCGCTGGGCCGACTTCATTGAGGGCATGGCCGAAGGAGCCGGCCTTCCCTATGATGACGTGCTCTGGATTAACGTTGCCTCCAACTTGCTCGAGGGCCCGGCAATGGCCATGAGGATGGTTGCGGGTGGCTGCACCGACATTGGCGTCCAGCCCGACAAGACCGATATCGGCAAGCTCATCATCGGCCAGAATCTTGATTGGCATCCCGAGCTCAAGCCCGTGTGCCTGCACTTCGATCCGGCAGATGCCCCCAAGGCGCTGGCGTTCACCATTTCCGGTGCGCTTCCGCAGTTCGGCATCAGCGAGAATGGCTATGGCTCGTTTGGCAATGCGCTGGGCACCGAGGAGAACAAGACGGGCGTCACCATGAACGCCCTTACCGCCGAGCTGTTGTTCCAGGATTGCATTGGCTCTGCCTGCGAGCGCATTACCATGGCGGATCGTTCCATGTGCTTCAACCACATGCTTGGTGCTGCCGATGGCACGCTCATCGACTTCGAGACCACGCCATCGAGCTTTGGCGTCTTGCTTCCCGAGGAAAAGGGCTGGATTGCGCATACCAATCACTACATCACCAGCTGGATGCAGAAGGATGACACCTTCAAGACCTTCCCCGACACGTTCGTGCGCCTGTCCTGGGCAGAGAAGTTCCTCCGCGATGCCGATGTCATCACGGTCGACACACTCAAGAAGATTTTCAGCGACCACCATGGCGACAAGACGCGCTCGCTGTGCACGCATCCTGTCCCCGGAGCCTCGTTTACCGAGTGCTGGCAGACGGTCTACTCGATGATCTCCATTCCCGAGGACGGAGTCATCTACGCGACTACGCAGCCGTGCGAGCACGAATACGAGGAGTATCGCCTGTAACTCAGGGAATCGGGGGCATGAGGCAATGCGCTTCGTGCCCCCTGGTACACAAGGAGGAAAAGAAATGTCAGCTATGAAGCAAATTCCCAAGTGGCGTATGGTCATTGGCATAGCCGCACTGTTCATCTCGAGCATGTGCACGCTGGGCGACATGGTCATCACCCCGATTGCTGCAAATCTCTATGAGGTGTTTGCGGATGCGCCCGAGGCGCTTCTCAACTTCGGTATCACGGGCCCGGCACTCGTGGGCCTGCCCTTTGGTCTGCTGGCGGGCTGGCTGTGCGACCGCTTCGACAAGAAGTGGGTCATGGTCGTGGGCTTCGCCATCTTCACGTTCTCTGCGATCTTTGGCGCGGCCATCGAGAACATCTGGTACTTCGTCATCACGCGCTGCCTGGCGACTGGCGTGGGCTGGGGCATCACCAACACCGCTGCGTTCTCCATCCTGGCGGACCTCTTCTCCGATGAGAAGAAGCATAGCCGCATGGTCGGCTTCTACAACGCGACCATGTCCATCATGGGCGCCATCCTCTCCATGGCAGCTGGCATGCTTGCTGCCTCGGGCGTATGGCAGGATGCCTTCGCCATCTACTGGATTGCTGCACCTGTGCTCATTCTCATGATCATCTTCCTGCCGTCGCTTAAGCCGACGCCCATGGAGAATGCGGAAGGCAAGGTCGAGACGGCTGCCGAGGTCGAGGAAGAGGACAAGGGATGGATTGGCAAGATTATCCCGCTGACCATTCAGGTGTTCTTCTTCGCATTGTTCTTCTTCGTCATGCTCTACATGGTCGCCCTCTACATTGCAGATGCTGGCGTGGGTGACGAGGCCTTTGCGGGTACGGTTGCCTCGTGCATGACGCTGGCCACCATGGTCGGCTCTATCCTGTTCGAGCCGGTCTTCTCCAAGATGAAGAACACCGTTTACATGCCCTTCATGCTCGCTATTGGCGTGATGTTCATCCTCATGGGCTTTGTCGTGACGCCGGTCATGACCATTGCCGGCGCCATTGTCATGGGCTTCTCGTGGGCATACTACTTCTGCTACTTCTATGTTCGCGTTACCCAGCTCGTTCCCGAGAATCGCGCGGGTTCGGCAACGGGCGTCGTGGCCTTCTCTGATGGCCTTGCGGCGACTCTGTGCTCCTACCTCGTCACGGGCCTCATGGGCGCAACCGGCATGAACTGCGTCCAGCTCTGGCCGATTTTCGGTGTCGGCACTCTGATTACGCTGGCTATCTCGGTTGTCTACTGGATGCTCACGCGCAAGAAGAGCGTTCAGCAGTAGGCAAGGAAAAGTTCGAGGACGCTTTACGAAAAAGGGGAGACTCCGTCTGCATGGGGTCTCCCTTTTCACGCGTGCTGCCTGGGCGGGATGTGGCCTTGAGTGGTGGCGCGATCCGATTGGAGTAGAGGAGGCTTCGTATGGCACGTGATGCTCGCATGTCATCATGGCGCATGCTTATCGCGATGGCGGCTCTGTTCGTCTCGAGCATGTGCACGATGGGTGACTTGGTGATTACGCCCATCGCCGCTGATCTATACGTTGCGTTTGCGGATGCGCCCGAGGCGCTCATCAACTTCGGCATCACGGGCCCGGCTTTAGTGGGATTGCCATTTAGCCTGCTGGCGGGCTGGCTGTGCGACCGCTTCGACAAGAAGTGGATCATGGTCGCGGGCTTCGCCATCTTCACGTTTTCCGCGATTTTCGGTGCGGCCATCGAGAACATCTGGTACTTCGTCATCACGCGCTGCCTGGCAACCGGCATGGGCTGGGGCATCACCAACACCGCGGCGTTCTCCATCCTGGCGGACCTCTTCTCCGATGAGAAGCAGCACGGTCGCATGGTCGGCTTCTACAACGCGGCCATGTCCATCATGGGTGCCGTGTTGTCATCCGTTGCCGGGGTGCTCGCGTCCTATGGCATCTGGCAGAACGCATTTTCGATCTACTGGATTGCCGCTCCCACGCTCGTGTTGCTCATCGTCTTCCTGCCCTCCATGAAGCCCAAGCTCATGCGTGGAGCCGATGGGCACGTCGAGACCACAGAGGAGATCAAAGCCGAGGACAAGGGCTGGTGGAAGAGCATCCTGCCGCTTAATGCCCAGGTGCTCCTGGTTGCCGTATGCTATTTCGTGCAGCTTTACATGATCTCGCTGTTCGTCGCTGATACGGGCTTGGGAGACGAGAGCTTCAGCGGCTTGCTTGTCTCATGCATGACTATGGCGTCCTGTCTGGGCTCGCTTGCATTTGGTCCCTTGTTCGCAAAGATGAGGAATGCGGTCTACTTCCCGTTCCTCATCATCATCGGACTGTGCTTCATCGTTATGGGCTGCTTCGTGGGACAGACGACGGCAGTCTTCTGCTCCCTGCTCTTCGGCTTCTCTTGGGCGTTCTACTTCTGTTACTTCTACGTGCGCGCCGCAGAGCTTGTTCCCGAGAACCGCAAGGGTGCCTCGACAGGGGTAATTGCGTTTTCTGTTGGCCTCGCCGCCTTTCTCTGCTCGTACCTCATCACGGGTCTCATGAATGTAACGCATCTGGGCTGCGCCGCGCTTTGGCCCTGCTTTGGCGCGGTGGTCATCATCGTGTGCGCCGTCTCGATGCTTTATTTCTTCACGAAGCGAAGCAGAAGGTCTTGCTAGCCCATAGATGCTGTCCCCTCCTTAAGGGTAGCCCCACGATGCAGACATCGCGGGGCTACTTTGACCTGGAGATAGCGTTGCTAGGCGCTCAGGGGATGGGGGAGCATGCCAGCTGATTTAAGGTCTTCGTCAACAAGGCCACGTAGGTAGTCAGAACGTGATACGCCAAGGTCCTCGGCGCGCTTGTCCATGAGCTCAACTATGGTGACTGGCTCCTTGAAACCGACGAGCTGCACGTCGTCGGCGAACTTGGGAGGTCGTCCTGGTTTTTTGACAGAAATTGGGCTATCGGGAATATCGCCCTGAGCGTATATTTCCTCACGTTCGGCAAGCTGCTCGCGTGTTAGGTCAAAGCGCTCCTCCATCTCCTCATCCGAGACAGGTTCAAGGTTAATTATTTGGATTAAGCTCATCTAGCACCCTTCTAGTGGGAGGTCTCATCGCATGAAAATAACAATGCCTTCCCAGTCTTCAGCAGCGACCATTTGCATGGGGCGCCCCTTCATGTCAGGGCCAATTGCCACAATCTCACCTTCGTGCAGTGCTGTCCGCCGGCGCATTGCCATGGGATTGGTCCAGGCATGAACAATATCCTCCTTGGCTATTCCATGCTTCAGGGCATGGTCATGAATCTTGAGGCTAATCATGAAGCCCCTTATTACGTTTAACGAAATTATACATTGCTGTTACCTGAAGCTCAATGGCATATGCATGCCTGCTGTGGTCCACGGGGTATCTGCGCTTGGTCTCTCAAGGGCTGCGTACGCATGTCTGCACACGAGCAGGCGTCCTGGCACCACGTCCCGTTCGGCGCGCATGACCGCCCCGTGCTTGTCGACGAAGGCGACGTCTATTGGGTAGCACATGCCAAACGTGTGCACGCTCTTGCACGGGGCTATCACGAGGATGGCTTCTCCGTCGCCCCAGTTGTGCGAGGATCCCAAAAGCCCACGGGCTCTGGCGCCAAAGCCCAGGGCGAAGACGAAGCGCATGCTCTCGCCGTTCATAGGAGTTCTCCCGGCGTATAGGGGTCTATGGACAACGTGCATTCGTGGGTAATCATGCTCGGTGCGCTAGCAAGCGAAAGGGGCCACGGGACAAAGCCAAGGATGCAGCGATAGGTAACCATGCTCGCAAGCAGTGCCCCGGTGTCCTCGCAGGTGACGGCCACTTCCGATCCGCGCCTCGCAAACTCGATTTCGAGGGCCCCCTCGATGGCGTACAAGCGCGATTCATGGTCGTGTTCTCCGGTTGGGGGCGATGCGCCTTCGGCGATGACGACCTGGGCTGCAATGTGGTCGAAGCGCGCACACTCCCCTGCGAAGACGAGCATGTCGATGGCGATGACGAGGACGAGCAGGATGACGGGCGTCACCACCGCGAGCTCGACGGCCATCTGCCCGCGCTCGAAGCGCGTGGGAGCTTCCTGCCACATGACGTCAGCCTCCCAGACTTGCGCCAAAGCGTCCGAGCACGTCTTCGAGCCTGGCGTCGATGTCGTCGGGAACCGGCAGGTACAGCGACCCATCACCGGTGCCGAGCCCAATGTCGGCAAGGGGGATCCGGGCAATCTCCAGACCATGCTCGTCCAGGAACTCGCCAATCTCGGGTACGCTCTCGATGTCGGCCACGAGGGCATCCAAGTCCCTCATACTGATGGCCCCGTACATTTGCGCACCGAGCTTGAGCCTGCCAATCACGTCTGCAGCCGCGCCCCCGCCACGTTCGAGCACGTATGACGTGTTGACGAGCACGGGCTTGTAGCTATCGAGGTCGGCGGGCTCTATCCCCGCGGTGGCAAGCGCCGTCTCGAACGTGGACACCGCGGCATCCGAAAGCGTGGTACCCACGACCGGTATGGCGCCAAGGGTCTTGCGAAAGCCCGACTTCAGCCCCTCGCTGCCATCGACGTACGCCTTGAGCACGCTGCCCCAGGCGCCAAAGACGGTCTTGACGGGGCCCGACAGCAGGCTCTCTGATGGAACGAGCCCTTGCGCGACATCGGCGATGACATTGCCGGCATCGTCCGCGGCATCCGGGGCCAGCGTCGCCGCCGACATGGCGATGCGTGCGGGAACAGCCGCCTCGTCATGGAGAAAGGGGACGCCTTGCACGGAGCTGCCGGGGGCCACGACGACGCAGATGCACCCATAGCGCCCCGGCGGCTGCGGGTCGTATCGCTTGCCGGCCAGCGATCGCGCCGCATCGGAAAGCAGCGATCCGATCTCCTCGCGTTCGGCGTCAAGCTCCTGTCTGGCGGCCTGCCCGTCTTCAATGGCCTGAGCATAGTCGCGTGATGCCTCCACGAGCGCAAGGTAGTGATACTCGAACCCGTTGCTGATGGAGGTCGATGCGCTGGGTACGCGGCCAAGCGTCGTCGCGGAAAACCTGCACGTGGGGCAGCTCTGGCATGCACCCGAATCGATGTCGCAGACCGCCGCACTGCCAGAAGGCGAGCCGGCGGCGTATTCCGGGCAGCCGGTCCAGGCGTGCAGCGTACGGGTCTCGCCATTGATGGACGTGGGGTATATGCAGTCCGTGTACAACGAGGTTTCCCTGATCTGCGCAGTGTTGCGAGCGAGCTGGACGAGGTGGGGGACTTCAGATCCCGAGGCGCTTGTCTCGATGCGACCGCTCGAGACCTGGTTGAGCGCGTATGCGTAGAACTGCTTGCGGGCGATTGACTCGCCCACGCGCTCGGGCGATCCCGATGCGTATGCGCCCGGCTCGCTTGCATACCGTGCCTGGTAGTAGGCGACTGCCCGGTTGAGGGCGACGGAGAAGCTCCAGTTGTCCGGTGACGAGAAGTATGGGTTCTTCGCGCCGGAGATGCTCGAGAGCTTTGCCGCGCGCTCGAACATGCTCATGCCCTCGTTGCCGCAATCCGCCTGCCAGGCTCGTTTTCGCGCCGCGTCCTCGCGCTGCTGCGCTTCCTGCTGGGCAACGCTTGCCTGCTGCACGCTCTCCTCTTTCGACTCGATTTCATGTGCCGCCTGCCGTGCCTGCGAGTCGTCGGGAATGGATATGTCGATTCCCTCGATGGGCACGGTGATGGCAGCGCCTGCATAGGGGATGCCGCTTGCATCGGCATTTGCCTGGATGACCTGGCCGCTGCGAAGCGCGCAGAGGGCGGGTAGTGCCTTCTGGGCGGCGTCGAGCCCACGTATGGCGGAGTCGACAAACCGGTCGCGTGTTTCGAAGACCTTCGATCCCACGTGCGCGATTTCGGCGGCGGCTCCCTGGGCTCCGGGAATGAACGCCGTGACGGCAGAGACGGCATAGACCGTGAGTCCCAGCAGCGACAGGGACAATGCGCTTGCGTCAACTACCTGACCGGCCGTCACGAATTCGGCGATAACGCCATCGGCTGCGAGGGCCCCGGCGTCGGCGACGTACTGGATCTGTCCCGATCGCGAGCCGATTGCGATGCCTCGCGTGCACGCGAGCACAAGCGCCAAGGCCACGAGGACGGCCAATGCGGCTGCAGGGGGGGTAAAACCACCCTCATGGCGCATGAAGGCTCCGCCCCACTTCATTTCCATGCTCCAATCCACGATGCGGGCGCATAGTCGCTGCGGGCCCACTCGGGCACTGATGCGCAGCTCGCCTCGACGCGCTGCTCGATGGCTCCGTTTTCGTCGATGTCGTTCGCGAGGCCCGCGACGATGCCAAAGAGGGGCAGCGGTTCGACATGGTTGACGATGCACATGCTCGCAGCCCCGCCCTGTTCGCTCGACCAGGTGATGTTCCAGTCTTCGTCCATGTGGAAGACTGCCACCTTGGGTATGGCGTCAAGCCTGCGTTCCACAAACGCCCGCACCGACGTCTCGTCACTCGTGTTCGTCGCCAGCAGGCGGCAGCCCTCCGCGGCCGCCGCATTCATGATGCAGCGGTCGTAGAGGAGCAGCGCCGGTTGCAGGAGCAGGCCAAAGAGGGCAAACAGCACCGGGAGCAGCACGGCCGCCTCGATGGTCGACTGACCCGATTCAGAAGAGAAGCGCATCGACCACCCCTCCCGCCGTTGTGAGTGCGTGCGAGGCGCCCGCCTGTACCAGGTCGGTGACGTCGCCATTTGCGACAAAGTGCCACAAGGCCGCGAACGCGCCCATGAGTGCAATGAGCACGAGCCCCACGAGCAGGTACTCGACCGACGCCTGTCCGGCTTCCCACCTTCTCGTATACCTCACAGCCCGTTTACTCCGCTCGAAATGGCCTCCCAGAGCTCGCTGATCTTGCCCCTGAACGCTGCGATGGCGATCATCGCGATGACGGCCAGCACGCCGACGAGGATGGCGTATTCGGTCGTCCCCTGACCTTCCTCGCGCAGGCAGTGCAGCCTCGTCGTGGCCCTGACGTATGCACCGATCATCTTGTCCTTGAGTTTTTGCATGTCGTCTCCTTACCGTTGGTCAAAAGCCTGTCTGGACAAATTGGAGAAGCACCGGCCCCATGACCAGGATGAGCATGGCGGGCAGGATGCATGTTCCCGTGGGTACGAGCAGCTTGACGGGCGCCTTGGCTATCCGACGTTCGATGGCGCCGCGCCGCTGCCTGCGAACATCGCATGAGAAGCGAGCGAGCATGTCGGCAAGAGGCGATCCGTAGTGAATGGCCTGAATCGACGTATCGGCGAAGCGCTTCAGCGCCCTTGATTTCGTGCGCGCGAAGAGCGACTCAAGTGCTTGCTGGCGCGAGGCAAGACCACTGCTCCACTCCAGGCGCGCGCCTGCAAGCTGGTGCGCCAGCACGTTGTCGAACTTGTCGCAATAGAGGTCCAGCGCGGCGTCGAAGGATAGCCCCGAGCGGATGCCCATGGCGACGATGTCTGCCATCACGTCGACCTGCTCATCGCAGGCGCTACGCAGCTCGCGGGCTGCCCGGGCGTCGAGCATGGCGGGGGCCTTGCGGGTAAGCAGGTAGGCGGTGGGCATGCCTGCGACGAGCATCCAGGGGGTCGTTGCAAACGAGATGACGAGCGCCGCAGCGCAGAACACGAGAAAGCAGAGCGACTTGTCGCGCAGGATGTCCTCGACGTCGAGTTGCCCGTGCCTTGGTGCCGCGAATGCGAGACGCGTCGTCATCAGGCAAGCGCACCGCCATGCGCACGCGCAGGCAAGGATGCAGGCGAGCAGGCGCAATGCAGCTGGAATCATGTCAGACCGCCTCCTCGAGGTCGACCGAGAAGTCGACGGCAAGGGCTCTGCGCACGAGCACGATGCCCGCCGCCTCAAACAGGAGCGCGAGGACGAAGAGGCACACGCCGAGCGGGGAGCTCAGAAACCCCGTGAGGTATCCGGACGAGAAGACGGACAGTATCGCCAACAGCGCAAACGGCATGATGGTCACGATGCGGCTCGAAAGGCGTCCCTGTGCCGTCTTGGTGCGCAAGTCATCCTTGAGCTCGGCAGTCTGCTGGAGCAGGCCCGCCACGCTTTCGAGTATGTCGGTCAGGCTGCCGCCTGACTGGTGCTGGATCTCCATCGCGACGGCGAGGTAGGCGAACTCGGATCCTCCCGTACGCTGCCGCAGCTTTTCCAGTGCCTCGTCGAAGCCCTGGCCGGCCTCGAGATCCCACACCGTGCGCTTGAGCTCGCCAGCGAGCGGCTCGCTGCAGTTGTCTGCGGCATAGCGCAATGCCATGACAAGTGACGATCCACTCTCCAGCGCCGTGCATAGCAGGCGCAGCACCTCGGGCATCCCCTGTTCCAGGGCCTCGACGCGCTTTCTATGCCGGTATCCGCCAAGCATCCTCGAGATGGGCGTGCTTGCCAGCATCCTGCCGTAAACGCGCTCGAGGGCGCGCCTTCCCGACGAGCGCAGGATCGATCGGCTGAGGTGGACGTGATCCAAAACCAGAAGACAAGATCGGTACATTCCACAGGCCGTTGTCACGAGTGCCCCAAGCAGGAGGGCTGCACTGATTGCACCCATTGCTCCACCTCCTCCTGCGTGGCGATGCCCATGTAGGGAAGGTCGTAAACCCAGGCGGGAACGAGACCCCATTCGTAGTGGCGGTTGCGCCTGTTCCAGCTGACGATGGGAACAAAGCCCCCTTGGGATGCGCCGCCTTCTTCGGCATCGAGTTCGCGTCTGCCCTCGTTGCGCATGGCGATCTGCGTGATGCGTCGCATGCCGCCGGCCAGGCGGTCCTGTTGCACGATGAGGTCGAGTGCCGATGCGATCTGCTCTCTAATGATCTGAGTGGGCAGGTCCATGCCGTAGCGCACCATCATGACAAGACGGGGTATGGCCTCGGCGGGCGAGTTGGCATGCAGCGTCGTCATCGAGCCATCGTGGCCGGTGTTCATGGCCTGGAGCATGTCGAGGGCCTCCGCGCCGCGGCATTCGCCCACGATGATGCGGTCGGGACGCATGCGCAGGGCATTCGTGACGAGGTCGCGTATGGTTACGGCGCCACGCCCCTCGGCATTTGCCAGGCGCGCCTCCAGGCGTATGACATGCGGGTGCTGGTCGAACCTGAGCTCGGCGCTGTCCTCGATCGTTATGATGCGCTCGGCGTGGGGGATGAGTCGCGAAAGCGCATTGAGAAGGGTTGTCTTGCCCCCACCTGTGCCCCCAGACACGGCGATGTTCTTGCGTGCGCGTACGGCCCAGGCAAGCAGGCGCTCCATTTCGGGGGAGAGCGCATCCATGTCCACCAGCTCGTCGAGCGTGAAGGATTGGGTTCGAAACTTCCTGATGGTGACTGACGTCCCGTCGATCGAAAGGGGCGGGATGACGACGTTGACGCGATGTCCCTCTGGCAGACGCGCGTTTACCAGTGGGCTCTGCTCGTCGACGCGACGTCCCAATGGGGACACGATGCGATCGACGACGAGCCGTAGCTGCTCCTCGGAATCGTAGCGCTCCGCGCTACGATAGACGCTGCCCCTGCGTTCGAAGAAGATCGCATCGGGGCCGTTGACCATTATCTCGGTGATCTCGTCGTCCTTGAGCATCTTTTCGATGGGACCCAGGCCCAGGACCATGTCAAGGGTGTGCTCGACGAGCGCGTCGCGCTCTTGCCCGGTCATGTGTCCAAAGCCATGCACGCTCAGGAGCTGGTCGATCGTGGCGGCCAGCTCGCGTCGCGCGACCTCGCGCCCCCTGGCGAGCAGCTGGGCGATGCGCTCGCTCGGGATTTCCCCGTAGAGCAGATCCCGCAGGCGCGCATGCTCCCTTTCGTATCCTGCACCCATTGCATCGGTGGAGTCGGCAACCTGGGTCTTCGTTATGTAGTCACCGAGCTTCATGAGAAGAGCCTCCGTCTTTTTTGCGGCGTGGGGGCAAACTCGATGCCGATGCGCGGGAGCAGGCAGCTCAGCATCCTCTGGATATCCGGTATGGGGGCGGCCTCGCCCTCGACGAGCTCCTCGATGCGGCCGGCTTCCACCAGTGCCCCGACGCCGCCCTTGCCATCGGCAAGGGCGAAGAGCTCGTCTGCGTCAAGGGAGACGCGTGCATGCTCGAACTCGCTTCTGGGCAAGTTCGAGGACCGGTTGAGCACGTAGGCGATGCGCGCTGTGGGAATGCCGATCCTCTGGCAGAGCTCGCCTGCCTTGATCGCCCCGTAGACCGACGAGCGCCGATGGTCCATCAGGATGATCACGAGGTCGGATGACACGAGGAGTGCCCCGGTGAGACCCGACCAGTACTGGCCGGTATCCGCAATGACGAGGTCGTAGCGATTGCGCACGTGATCCATGAGTTCGACCACGGCATCGGCGACCTCCTCTGCCACCTCGGGCAACACGGGTGCCTTGAAAAGGTCGAGTTTGGCCGAGATGGGGACGGGGTTGCATGCGGTGCCTTGCGCCAGGTTGGAAAGCGCGACGTCGAGCCCCAGCCAATAGCCCATGTCCCCAAACTGCAGGTCGCCTTCGAGAATCGCCGTCCTGATCGACTGGCGTGCCACGAGATGCCCTGCGAGAAGCGCCAGCGTGCTCTTGCCCGTGCCCCCGCTTGCCGACACCAGGGTGACGAGTGGCGCCTGGTTGCACGTGGCCGAATACGCCCGCTTGTCCACGGTGCCCATCATCTAGCTCACCTGATTTGCGGCGCTGTTGCCGGGCAAGACGAAGTGGATGGTCCCACGCGCCGAGGCGGATATGAGCTCGCTCACGCTCGAGGGCGTCACGGCGAGCGTCACCCACGAGATCTGCTTGTCTCCCGCATCGTCGGGCGTGCTCGTCTCGAGCACGAGTATGCGCTCGCCGATCATCGTGATTTCGCCCGATGCAGCTTCGACGTAGACGTCGACGACCGAGCCCGCCCGTATGGCGCCTCCCACGGCAAGCACGTCATCGGAGGCAACGCTTGCGGCGGCAAGCCCGTCGGGTACCGTGATCCTGGATGATCCGTCACCCACGCGCTCGAGCAAGATGGGCTCGTTCACGCGAATCTCGCTCTGGGCGACGAGCCCTTCGAGTTGCTCGTGGCTCTGGGCGGCCTGGCCCTGCGGCAGGAACGAGCCATTCCTGCACGGTTGCGTTCGACTCGTCGACGGTGCCCCCGATGGGGATTGTCTTGGTCGCGACGAGCACGGGGACACGTTCGCCCCCGTATTGCTGGATGGCGGCCGCGCGTGCCATGGATGCCTCGGATTTGATGGTCGCCGTATAGGCAAAAACGCACAATGCCGCCAGCACTCCGCAGCAGATCGCGATTGCCGTTTGCTTTCGTTGTCTCGTCATGACACCTCCACGACACGTCCGTTGGAGCCGTGACTATGCAACAGGGGCGTCCGAGCCATCTACCCCCAGAACCTGTACGATTTCGGAGTTGAATCGGATCGACTTCGGATTGATTTCAGACGCGATTCCGAAAGCCCCCGTTCAGCGCAGGGGAGTGCGTTGCGTCAAGAGCACGTCCAATGCATGCGCAATTGGGGGATTCTCAAAAAATTTTTCGCAGGGGCCGCGTTTCCACGCGGACAACATGTCGCTGGCGGCGTTTTGCGGGGGCCGCGTTTCACGCGGCCCGGGTTGCCGCGAAGCGGGCTGTCGGGGAGCGACCATCGAGGCGGCATCTCCCATATGCCGCGTTTCCTAGAGATGCCTGATGATGCTGCGGAACTCCTCCTCGGCATCGCTCTTGGTGGCGGCGATGATGGTCTCGCCGGGGTAGAGCACCGTGTCGCCGGTGATCATCACAAACTCGTCGTCGCGAATCACGGCGATGAGCTGCGTGTCATGTGAAAACGGGATGTCAGCCACGCGCACGCCGTCGTGATGGCGCATCTTGGCGGGCAACTTGGTCTCGACCATCACGATGTCGCCCTCGCGCAGCGAGAACACCATGCGCATGTCGCCCACGATGGCCTCTTCCTCCACCATGCGCGCGATGAGCTCGGTGGACGAGACGGGCTCGATGCCCACCTCGTGGAAGATGCGCCCGTTCTTGGGGTTGTTCACGTTGGCGATGCAGCGCGGCACGTTGAAGGCGGTCATGGCGATTTCGCAGGCCACGAGGTTCGTCTCGTCGTGCCCCATGAGCGCCACGAAGAGGTCGGCATCGTCCACGCCCGCGTCCAGCTGCACGGCGGAGTCGGTGCCGTCGCCCTCGATGATGAGCACCTCGGAGGGCAGGGTGTCGGCCAGGTGATCGACGGTCTCGCGGTCTTCTTCGATGAGGGTGATGCGATGGTTCTGCTCGAGCATCATCGAGATGAGGTATTCCGAGGTGGTCGATCCGCCGCTTATGACGATGAACATGCGATCAGCTCCTGATAAAGCGCGAGAGGCGTCCGTAGTCCTCGCGTGCGACGCAGACGATGGCAACATCGCCATCATGCAAGATGGCGTCGGGTGCGGGTAGCGTCGTTTCGTCATCGTGCTCGACGGCGATGACGCGCGCGTCATAGTCCTGCTCGAGCTCGTCGACCGTCATGGTGACGTCGTCTTCGAAGTTGAAGGCGAAGCGCGCCAGCTCGTAGTCGCCAAAGGTGTCGATATGATGGCCATGTCCCGATTGGATCTTCGAGAATATCTCCTCGGCGACAAGCGTCGTGCCGCAGGCAAAGTCGATGCCCAGCTGCGCGTAGGTTTTCTCGCGTCGCGCCTCGTAAAGTCGCGTGATGACGTGCGGAACCTCGTAGATGCGTCGCGAGACCTCGGCAATCATGAGGTTGGCGTTATCGTTGCTCGTGACGGCGGCGATGACGTCCGCCTCGTCGATGCCGGCCTCCATGAGCGCGCTTTCGTCAAAGCCGACCCCCTTGACGATGCGACCGTTGAAGTCGCGACCGAGGTTCTTGAACGAGTCGGCGTTGCGATCGATGACCGAGACGTTGTGGCCATCTTCGGAAAGCAGCGTTGCCAGGTGGCTCCCGACGCGTCCGCAACCTACGACGATGATGTTCATGACGAGGGCCTCTCTGCCTACTGCGCGGTTATCACGTCGCAGCCCATGTAGGGACGCAGCACCTCGGGCACGGTGATGGTGCCGTCGGCGTTCTGGTAGTTCTCGATGACGGCGGCCATGGTGCGGCCCACGGCAAGACCGCTGCCGTTGAGCGTGTGCGCGAAGTGCTTCCTGCCGTCCTTGTCGACGTACTTGATGTTGGCGCGACGCGCCTGGAAGTCACCGCAGTTGCTGCAGCTCGATATCTCCTTGTAGGCACCGTAGCTGGGTAGCCATACCTCCAGGTCATAGGTCTGGCGTGCCGAAAATCCCAGATCACCCGTGCACAGGCTGATGACGCGGTAGGGAAGCCCCAGCTCCTGAAGTATCTTTTCGGCGCAAGCGGTCATGTCCTCGAGCTCCGCATCGGATTTTTCGGGATTGGCAAAACGCACCATCTCGACCTTGTCAAACTGGTGCACGCGGATGATGCCGCGCGTATCGCGGCCGGCGCTGCCCGCCTCCTCGCGGAAGCACGGCGTGTAGGCGCAGTAGCGAATGGGCAGCTCCGCGTCGTCGAGGACCTCGTTTGCGTGCAGGTTGGTGAGCATGACCTCGGCCGTGGGAATGAGGTAGAGCCCCTCGGTGGTCTTGAAGAGGTCCTCCTCGAACTTGGGCAGCTGACCGGTGCCGGTGAGGGTCTCCTTGTTGGCGAGCGCGGGAACCCACCACTCGGTCGAGCCCCATTTGACGTGCTCGTTGAGCATGAAGTTGATGAGCGAGCGTTCCAGACGAGCGCCGGCGCCATGCAAGGCGTAGAAGCGCGCGTGGGCGAGCTTCACGCCACGCTCGAAGTCGATGATGCCAAGCTCGGGGCCCAGGTCCCAATGCGCCTTGGCCTCGAAATCGAACTCGCGCGGGGTGCCCCAGCGGCGCACCTCGGGGTTGTCGTCCTCGTCATCACCGACAGGCGTGTTGGGGCCGGGGATGTTGGGAATGGAATAGGTGAGGCCGTTGAGCTCTTCCTCGATGGCCACGAGGGCGCCATCGAGATTGTTGATCTCGTCGCCCACATCGCGCATGCGGATCTTGGCGTTTTCGGCCTCCTCGGCATTGCCTTCCTTGAGCATGGCGCCGATTTGCTTGGAGACGGCATTGCGCTCGGCCTTGAGGGATTCGACCTTCTGGATAATCTCGCGGCGCTCCGCGTCCAGTCGGCGAAACTCATCGTAATCCCATTTCGCGTGGCGGTTTTTCAACGCCTCCTCGATGACTTCGGGGTTCTCGCGAATGAAGCGAATGTCGAGCATTGTTCCTCCTGTGCCTGGCGTGATGCGCCGTTCGAAATGTGATGCGAGCAAGTATACCTCTCACGGCGCGTTTTGCGGTACCATGCGACCCGTGACTTTTAGCTGGGAGATAGCGTGTTTGACGAATACTTCGCATACTTCGGCTTGACGGGCGGCGTCCTTCTCATCATCGGCGTCGGACTCCTGCTGTTTCTGCTGATCGCCATCATCCTCGAGCGACGCACGAAGCTGCTCTTTCCCGAACGCCAGAAGCCCAAGGCGGAATCTGATGACGATTTTCTGTCCTTTGACGATGACGAGGATGACGAGTGAGTCTACGGGTACACTTAGCCCGACCCGCACATGACCAACAGAACAAGGGAGCACGACATGATAAAGAAGCGTCTCATCGTATGCCTCGTTGCGGTGGCCATGTCCTGCACCTGCCTGTTCGCGTTTACGGCGTGCGGATCGTCCGATGCCAACGACCTCGTCGGCGAGTGGAAAATCAAGGATACGGACGTCACGGTCGTCTTCTCGGGCACGGAGTTCAAGCTCGTGGGCAACACCTTCGATTACACGGTCGATCCCGGGGCAAAGACCATCACCTACAAGTCGGGTGACGCGACGGGAAGCGCGAAGTACACCTTTAGCGACAATGGGCAGCAGCTCACGCTCGACGAGAGCGACGGTGCGGGAGGAACGAAGACCACCGTGTTCGACAAGGTGTCAAGTGACGGCAATGCCGAGCCGTCGGCCAATGGCGTGGCTGAAGACGACGCGCCTGCCGCTTCCGAATAGGCAGCCACTTTACATCTATTTTACGTATCTCCACTGCCGTCAAGCGCTACAATGTTCCAACGCTCGCAAGTGCGTCGCGTGGGCTTGGGCGGCATCATGTCCCGAACCTGGTCAGGTCCGGGAGGAAGCAGCCATAAGGGGCCTCTGGTGGGCGCCCAAGTCCATACGGCGCACTTGCTGTGTAAGTTAGGAAGCAATGGAAGTAATACAGTTTTTCATCGACCTGCTGCGCGATCCGCGTGGATTCATCGCGCAGTGGATCATCGAATTGGGGCCCGTCTGGGTCTACACGCCGCTGTTCCTCATCATCTTCGTCGAAACGGGTCTGGTCGTCACGCCGTTTCTCCCCGGCGACTCGCTGCTCTTCTGCGCGGGCATCTTCGCGGCCGACGGTGGCGGTCTCAACATCTTCGTGCTTATCATCCTCATGACGATCGCCGCAATCCTGGGCAACACCTCCAACTACTGGATTGGCCGCAAGGTGGGCCAGGCCATCGTGGCGAGCGGCCGTGTCAAGGCGCTCACGCCCGAGCGCATCGCAAAGACGCAGGCCATGCTCGACAAGTACGGCTCAATCGCCGTGTTCCTCACGCGCTTCTTCCCGATCATCCGTACCTTCGCTCCGTTTCTGGCGGGCATGGGCGAGATGCATTTCGGGCGCTTCACGCTGTTCAACGTCCTGGGTGGCGTCACCTGGGTGTGCCTGTTCACGCTGCTGGGCTACTTCTTCGGCGGCGTGCCCTTCGTTCAGGACCACTTCGAGCTTGTCATCATCGGCATCGTGGTCATCTCGTTCATTCCCACCGTTGCCGGCCTCGTCAAGGCCAAGATGAGCGCGGGGAAGAAGAAGGAAGCTGCGGAATAGCGCGGCGGTGGGGGCAAAACCCCGCTCTCTGTGGGCAGTTTGTGGCGACTGCTTGGTAGGCGTAGATACTTGTCGGACCCGCTTGCGGTCTGTATAATCTCAAGCATCGGGACTGGTCATATAGACCCTGGTCCTACCTGCGGCGGGGATATTCCCCGCCATTCTTATATGAGGAGTCTCCCTTGTCTGATCTCGGTATATTCATAGACGAATCTGGCGATGTTGGCTCTAATTCAGACTTCTATATAGTCACGCTTGTTCTTCATGACCAGTCGTTTTCGATTGCTTCGCACGTCACGAGGCTTGAAAGCGAGCTGTCTTACCTTGGTGTGTCCTCGGGCGCCATCGTTCACGCGGGCCCTCTGGTACGAAGAGAGGAAGGCTACAAGGATTTCTCGCTTGGCCTGCGCAGGAAGATCTTTTTCAAGATGTTCTCGTTCATACGCCTTTGCAGTATCACGTATCGGTCATTTTGCGTGAACAAGAAGGAGCACTTCGGCCAGCTTGCCATCAAGGGCAGGCTTGCAAATGAACTCGGGACGTTTCTGCGAGATAACCTTGAATATTTTCAGAATTTCGACAAGGTAATCGTTTATTACGACAACGGACAGGCGATAGTAGTTGACTTGATCAACACAGTTTTCAGCGCCTATCTTTCTCGTGTCGATGTTCGAAAGATAAGTCACGCCGACTACAGGCTTAGTCAGGCAGCTGATTTGATTTGCACGCTCGAACTTCTTCGGCTGAAGGAGGAGCGCGGTGTTTCGATGAGTCGCTCTGAGGAAATATTCTTCGAGAGCAGACGACGTCTGAACAAGGTGTTTTTCAAGACGCTGAATAAGATGTCCTTTGGTTTCCGGTAATGCCTCGAAGACAGAAAGCTCGAAAGCCTCAGTCATTCATCAGTCTTGACGCGCGAAAATAATCCATTTTCAAATGCGGGAACGACCCGCGAGATACGAGTCGTTCCCAAATAGAAAGGCTTTGCCTCTGAAGGCCTAGTGTTGTTAAGCTGGCCGCTTGTTATGATTAGAAGCAGGATTGGACAAGGCTTTTGTGCTTCTTATTGACCGGCTTTCCTCTGTAGTCTCCGGCGATCACTTTATCGGACACTCTAGTCATGGCGGGTTTTCACTTCGGGATGTCGAGTGGTAATTTCGAGGATAATATCGTGAGCTTCGGGATGCTCATTCATGAAGCGTTCCGATTCGAGCAGTATTTCCAGTGCTTTTCCCGAGGCGCCAGCATCCCTTATCCTCAGTGCTTCGCTTACGCTTCTGTTAGTGCCGTTGTAATTCTTTTCGGGAAATTCATCGCAAAGTCTTTCTACAAGACCGCTTTTCGAGCTGCGCCATCCGTATATTATCTCGAAGGTTTTAAGGTAGTACCATTTTCCGACTGACCGCAAGGCTGATTCGATATTCAGTTTCACTGATATGGATTCTGCCATTGGAGCCACCTCCATCCTGCAGATATCTTTTTCTATTCATCTTTCCAGTTCGTCTACGAACGCTTGTACCTTGCTCGCGAACATTCCGAACTCCTCTTTGTCCCAATACGGAATCGAAAGGCGCAGGGATTGGATAGCGTTTCTATAGCTCTGCTCATCAAGTTCGTTTTCGATTTGGCACATGTAGTATTTAAGGTCAGCCATCTTCATGTTGCGCGTGTTGTGTTTTCCGTTTACGAGATTGTCAAGAATCGTGAGATAAATAAATGCGCTTCCTTGATTCATTCCCGTTGTCGTATGAGCATCGGCTGCCAAGGCATTTATGTTGTCCCCTTCGTCTAGATATCGTAGGAACCGCCTCCATATGTCTTCCACCATTGGCTGGGTGATTGCATTCTTTGTGCGCCTTGGGGCGACGCCTGTTGATGGGCTCGAATCTTGTTCACCGACCGCAGGAACACCTGTGTTCAAGGGAAGACGCCGCTCAAGAGCCGTGCGTTTTAGAAACATCCTGATAGCTGTATCTATGTCGATGCCGATTGTGTCGTAAATGCTTTGAGCGTCGTGTAAGAGACGCTCGTCGACTTCCACTGTCAGTTTCATGTTGCCTCCTGGATCATGTCTGTCTGAGTATTCACTATCGTACAAGTAAATATGTAGTAACGCAATAGTAAAAATTTACTTAAGCGTTACTACATTAAGCAAGAGCGCGAAGATGGTCCTCGGGTGCTTCGCGAACTGAGCATGCGCGAGCTTGCGTAGTGTGTCGATGAGACAGATGTACCTGTCCAATGTGTCTCACTCTGCACGAACGTCTATGCCTACGGTGACCCATGGTGATTACTTGGCGATGCCCGTGCCTGGATTGGCGAGCTGAGACAAGGTACAATGATTCCACTTTGGGGCTGGCCGCAAGGCCCTGGTCCTACCTTGGGCGGGGACTTTTTCCTCGCCATTTCTCTATTTGGGAGCATCTTGTCTACGTTAAGCTTGTTCATAGACGAATCGAGGGATTCGAGATGAGCCGCGCGCCCTTTCAGATTCTTGTGTTCCTGCGGAGAGTTATCAACGATGAGATCGAGTACCTACTCTTGAGGCGTGCCGACTCGGGAGTGTGGCAAGGTATCGCTGGCGGTGGGGAGGACGATGAGGGGCCGGAGGACGCTGCCACTCGGGAAACGCTGGAGGAGACAGGGGTTGCACTGAGCACCCTGGTGGATTTGGAATCTGTAAGCATGATTCCGACTCTCGATGTCGTGGGTGCCCTCGTGTGGGGCGATGATGTGACAGAGCTTCCTGAGCACGCGTTTTGCGCAACCGTTCCCGCGAATGCGCAAATCATTCTCAGCGGGGAGCATATCGAGAGCCGCTGGTGCGAAGGGGACGAGGCTCTCAGGTTGCTGGAATGGGAGTCGAACAAGCGCGCGATACTCAAGGCGGAGGCTTTGGCGTATTAACCCATTTTGTGAAGAGCGTCTATCTACCCCACCCGCGTTTCGGCAAGATGACAGAATGCTAAACTGAGGCGCCGCGGGGTTAGAATCTCCGCAAGCTTATCGTTGAACGAAGGCAGGATTCATGGCTCTTTCGCTGTACCGCAAGTATCGTCCCGAGGTGTTTGCCGACGTCGTTGGGCAGGAGCATGTCGAGAAGACGCTCATCAACGCCATCTCGGAGGGCGCAGTCGCCCATGCGTACCTGTTCTGCGGGCCGCGCGGAACAGGCAAGACCACGTCGGCACGCCTGCTCGCCAAGGCGCTTTTGTGCGAGTCGGCCCAAAACGGACAGCCCGATGGCACCTGCCCGCAGTGCCTCGAGATTGCCCAGGGTACGCACCCCGATGTCTTCGAGCTTGACGCTGCGAGTCGTACGGGTGTCGACAACGTGCGCGAGGAGATCATCGGACGCGTGGGGTTTGCCCCGACGCGCGGCCGTTTCAAGGTCTATATCATCGACGAGGTGCATATGCTGTCGACGGCGGCGTTCAACGCGCTGCTCAAGACGCTCGAAGAGCCGCCCGAGCACGTCGTCTTCGTGCTGTGCACGACCGATCCGCATAAGGTTCCCGAGACCATCCAGTCCCGCTGTCAGCGCTTCGACTTCCGTCGCTTCTCCGTCGAGGAGATCGTGGGCTATCTCGAGCGTATCAGCAAGGGCGAGGGCTTCGAATACGAGCCCGAGGCGCTCGAGTTCATCGCCGCGAAGTCCGCCGGCGGCATGCGTGATGCCACCACGGCGCTCGAGCAGGTCGGCGTCTATACCGAAGGCAAGATCACGCTTGACGAGGCCACGCGCATGTTCGGTCAAATCGACATTGCGGCACTCTTCGAAATAGCAGGATACATCGCGCAACGCGATACGCCGTCGTGCTTCGTCTGGGTCAACGACCTCGTGGGATGCGGCGTCGATCTCTCGCAGTTCGCCCGCGACCTCGCGGCGCACCTGCGCAACCTTTACGTGACCGCCATCACGGGAGGCGAGAACGGCATCGTCGCCTGCACGGCCGCGCAGCTCGAGCGCTACAGGCAGCAGGCGGCCGAGTTCGGTGGCGTCGATCGCCTTGCCCGCGCGCTTGACATATGCGGTGCGCTCGTCGCCGAGCTGCGCAACTCGTCGGATGCGCGCTTGAGCGTCGAAATCGCCATGACGCGTCTTACCCGGCCCGATAGCGAGCTCACCCTCGAGGCCCTTGCCGAGCGCATCGAGGCTCTCGAACTGCGGCCTTCGATGGGGGCGGCGCCGCAGCCCGCTTTCGAGGCGACCCCATTTTCCGCTGTGGCAGACGAGACCGAACCGGAACCCGTCGTTAGCCGCGTTGCGGAGGAACCTCCCGTTGCGATGCCCGGTGACGATACGCCGCCATGGGAGGACGTTGCCCCAGTGGCCGAGCCAGTGCCCGTGGCCGAACCCGAGCCGGCGCCTGCCGCCGGGTCCGCCGTCGCCTCTGCAGGCCAGCCTGAAATGTCCACCGAGCGTCTCCTGGCCGCCGTGCTCGCCGTAGTCAGACGCGAGGACGCGGCAACCGGCGCGCTGCTCTCGGGCGTATCGCTTGCCGAGGAGGACGGGCAATACCACCTGCTCTTTCCCACGGGTTCGGAGTTCCAGATGCGCGTCGTGAACGGACCTGACGCCAAGGCGCTCATCAACAAGGCCTTTGCCGAGACCCTTGGCAACCCCGTGTCCTTCGATTGCCGCATCGGATCGTTTTCCGGCTTGTCCGCCCAGGCGGCTCCGTTGACGAGCGAGCCTCCCGTGAGCTTCGCGGACGGCGCGCGGGTTGACGACAGCTATTTCGAGAGTCTGGTGACCGAGCGTTCCGCCGTTCCCGCCGACGAGATGCCCGCCGATTTCGCCGATGCCCTCTCCGCCTTCGGAGCAGGTGTTAAAGTACACGAGATAAATGACGAGGAATAAGGAGCCACGATGGCCAAAGGAATGAACCCGCAGGCAATGCTCAAGCAGGCCCAGAAGATGCAGGCCAAGATTCAGGCCGTGCAGGAGGAGGCTGCGCGCGAAACCGTCGAGGCGACGGCCGGCGGCGGCATGGTTACCGCGACCGTCTACGGCGACCTGCGCGTCAAGAGCATCGAAATCGATCCCGAGGCGCTTGACCCCGAGGACGTCGAGATGCTCCAGGACATGATCGTCGCCGCCGTCAATGAGGGCATCGCCAATGCCCAGGCGATGGTCGACGAGCGTATGGCCTCCGTGACGGGCGGCATGAACATACCGGGGCTCTTCTAGACGTTCATGAAGAAGGAAGCGTCAATCCAACATGCGCTCGAGGAGATCGAGCGCATGCCGGGCATCGGGCCCAAATCCGCGCAACGTATTCTCAACTGGCTCCTGACCAGCGACGATGAAGTCGCACTTGGCATCGCCGAGGCAATCGTCGACGTCAAGAAGGCAATTCACCTCTGTCCGCGCTGCCATAATTTCGCCGAAGGGGAGCTCTGCGCCATCTGCGCCGATCCGAGCCGCGAGAGCGAGACGATTTGCGTCGTCGCCGAGCCGCGTGATGTCGAGGCAATCGAGCGGACCGGCATCTACCAGGGCCTCTACCATGTTCTCGGTGGCGTCATCAATCCCATGGAGGGGTCGATGCCCGAGGACCTGCACATCTCTGACCTCATGGCGCGTCTGGGCAGCGAGCCCGTCGAAGAGGTTTTGGTCGCCACGAATCCTGACGTCGAGGGCGAGACGACGGCCAGTTACCTGGCCCGCATCATCAAGCCGCTCGGCATTCGCGTGACGCGTCTGGCGAGCGGCCTTCCCGTGGGAGGGGAGCTCGAGTACGCCGATGAGGTCACCCTCGGCCGCGCCATCGAGTCGCGCCGCGAGCTGTGAAATAAGAGCCCTTCAAATTTAAACCAGGCGAATACAACAGGCGATTGCGGGCATCTCGAGCAGACATGCGACGAGCGCGATGCGATCTTGCGAGGACTGTCTGAGCGCGCGATTTATGCGCGCGAGTCCCGCAGCGGCATCGCACGAGGCGCAGGTCGGGTGCGAGGGCAAGCCCGCAATCGCCTGTCGGATTCGCCCACCTGTCACGTTCCCGTTACCGGGCACTGCATCATGCTGGAGTATAATAGCCGCTTACATTGCAAATCCCTGCGCAGCACACATGCGCATGCTAGGCGAAAGAGCAACACGTGTCAGATTCAAGGGAATCCGAGGTCTTTCAGCACTTCGGCGCGTATAGCGGTTATGACCAAAGCTACTACAGCCACTTCAACGTCAAGCGCGGCTTGCGCAATGCAGATGGCACGGGAGTCGTCGCCGGCATCACCTCGATATCAAACGTGCACGGCTACCTCACGGACGAGGGCGTGCGCGTGCCCGACGAGGGCCGCCTGACCCTGCGTGGCTATGATATCGAGGATCTCGTCGACGCGGCCGCAGCAGAAGATCGCCCCGGTTACGAGGAACTTGCCTACCTGCTCATCGCGGGTGACTTGCCCAAGCGGGCTGAGCTCGACCGCTTCAATGCCGCCATCGACGGCTATCGCGATCTGCCCAACGGTTTCGTCAACAACCTCATCATGAACTATCCGTCCGAAAACGTCATGAACATGATGGCTCGCAGCGTGCTCATGCTCTATGCCGCCGATGGTGCGGACGAAATCGACGCCATCAACGAGCGTCACGAGGTCGAGGTCGCCGTCCAGCTCCTGAGCCGCCTTCCCCGCATCGCCGCCTTGTCCTACCTTGCGAGCCGGCAGCGCACCGTCGCGGGAAGCCCCATGTACATCAACCCGCCCAAGCCGGGGCTGTCGACCGCCGAGACCTTCCTCTACATGTTGCGCCACGACATGCAGTACACGGCCGAGGAGGCGCGCATGCTCGACATCATGCTCATGCTGCATGCAGAGCATGGCGGTGGCAACAACTCGACTTTCACCACACGCGTCCTCACCTCGAGTGGCACCGATGCGTATTCGGCCTATGCGGGCGGTATCTGCTCGCTCAAGGGCCCGCGTCATGGCGGGGCAAACATCAAGGTGGTCGATCAGCGTCGCGACCTCATGGAGCAGGTGCAGGATACGGACGACGAGGGCCAGGTCGCCGATTATCTGCGCCGCGTCCTCAAGAAGGAGGCCTTCGACGGCAGCGGCCTTGTCTATGGCATGGGACATGCCGTCTACACGCTCAGCGACCCGCGTGCGGTTATCTGCAAGAAGTACGCGCGCGAGCTTGCCAGGGGTACAGAACATGAACGGGAGTTCGAGCTCATCGAAACCATCGAGCGTCTCACCCCCGAGCTATTCCGGGAGCTTCGGGGTTCGCGCAAGGCGATTTGCGCCAACATCGACATGTATTCCGGTCTCGTTTACATGATGCTCGGCATTCCCGAGGAGCTTTACACGCCTCTGTTTGCCACGGCGCGCATGGCCGGCTGGGCGGCGCATCGCTTTGAGGAGATCGTCGAGGGCAAGCGCATCATTCGCCCCGCATACAAGGCGGTGAACAGCTCCCGTTCGTATGTCCCCATGGACGAGCGCGAGCAAACGGTGCAGGAAGAGGTCGTTCAGGAGATCGACCAGGTGCAGGCGTTCTACAACGATTAGACGAAGATAAGACGACGAGAAGCAAAGGGGCGTGCTCGTATGGCAAAGGAACTGAAGATTAGCACGGCGGAGGAGCGAGAGGCTTTGGCCGAGCAGGCGCTTACAGACGAGGACATCGTCGATGCGCTCGCGCAGGAGATTGCCGGGTCGAGCAGGATCCGGCGTCAGAAAGCCGCATCGACCGTCGCGCTCATCGCCGACAAGGATGCCAGCGTGCTGTTGCCCTTTGCGGATGACATAGCGAGCGGCCTGACCAAGCCGGAGGCGCAGACGCGCTGGGAGGTGCTGCATGCCCTCGACCAGATGGGCAAGGCAGGCCAGCGTTACGATGAGGACGTGCTCGTCGCCGCGGAGGATTCCCTCTACGACGAGACCAACGGATTCGTGCGCGAGGCGGCCTTCCACTTCTTCTGCGGCTATGGTAGCGCATCGACCGACAACTCCGAGGAGGTCTGGACGCAGATCGACGAAGCGATCCAGTGCTACCACGGCAATCCCGAATTCACCGACATGCTCACGCAGCTCGTCGCCTTTGCCGAGGGAAACATCTCGCTTGCCACGAGCTCCGCGCTCGCCCAGCGCATGAAGTTCGATTCCGAGAACGCGTCGGGAACCCTGCGTATGCGTTCCGAGCAAATCGTCGCCGCCCACAAGAATCGTCTCGAGCGGGAGAAGTAGCCTGCCGCAACGAGACAAATGTCGCCGGAGCACTCTTGTCTTATTCGCCGCGGGATGCCTCAGTGCTTTCGCACCTGCACGGGATGCAAGTCGAGTACCTCCGCGAGCCTGCTGGCATAGTAGCGGATGCCGTTTGGCGTGCCGCATTCCCCGGCGATGTTGAGGAGCAGTAGCTCGACGACGTCGCTGCGGTTCTTGAAGAGCATGTGGTACTTGCGCACGAGCAAGTCAAGGAATCCAATTGCCTGCACGTCGAGCGAGACGTGCACGTGACGCGTCGTCGTGAGCGCGGGATCCCCGATTTGCTCGATGATCCTGTCTGCCCGGATGCCGGCAAGACCGATGACAAAACTGTCATCGGGTTCTGCGATGTATATATGCTCCGAGAGGAAGATAATGGTCTCGACGAGCTGGCTCATGCTCGCAAAGGTCACCGTATCGTTCTTGAGCAGCGGAAGCATCGAGGCATAGACGTCCTTCCCGATGGTAAGCCGAATCGTCTCCTTGGGCTCCTCGCGCTGTGGTCTACCGGTCATCTAGTCACCCTGTTCTTTGGTATGGAACGCGGCTCATGCCGCGAAAATTATAGAGGACAAGGAGGTCAGCGCGCAGGCAGAGGAGAAGCGCCCTTACAAGGAGGGGACTGGGCAAATGAATACTGCATGTGGCACGAGCGACGCGGTCGTTTTGACGACGCACGAGAGAAGCGGATACTTCACGTCGGTGCTTGGGGATGACATCGACCCGCGCTTCGATCCGCACCACGGGGGCACGCTCGATACCGTGCTCCACAACACGATCGCGGCAGGCGGTAGCCTCGCGATCATCGACGAGGCCTTCTTCGTCGATTCGGACGACATGGCCATGGGGCTCGAGAGCTTCTTCAGGGAGGAGAGCAATCCCGAACGCCTCAAGCTCATCATCGTATGCACGCATCGTGACGCAGGCGACGTGTTCCTCGCCTTCCTCGTCATGTATTGCGGCATCTACAACATCATCTACGGGAAGACCGGCATCGACGTGAGCATTGCCCTCGATAGGCTCATCAGGCGAGATAACACGCGCTTTGACGTGCTTCATCTTGCCGAGGCCGGGTGCTGGCGCGAGGCGAAACTCGCCAGGGAGCGTGCCGAGCTCGGGATCGCCGACCATGACGAGACGTCCTACCAGGCCGCAGATGGCAAGGGCGACTTCAGGAAGGTCAGCCGCGATGTGCTCATCGATGTCAGGAATATACGACTCGTGAACATGCACATCGAACTGAGCGCTGTGTCTGCCTGAAGGAGGGGCTGTCGCGGGTGTCTCCTGGTCCAAAGGAAACCATGGTTTGCAAAAATCCATAACTTGGCGAAATGATTCTTCCCTCCGATGAGAATCGGGGCGGGTACCCTGCCTTCTCGCAAGAGCTTTAGCGAGGAGGGAAGATGAGCATAGTCGTTCCACCTGCACCTTCGCACGAGAGCGCCTCGGCTGTGATGGCACGGCTCGCCCGGCTTTCGCAGGGCGGCCCTTCTGAGGAGAAAGGCGAGCAGGCGGCGCGTCGGCCGCGCATGCTACTCGTCATGTCCTGCCTTTTGTGCGCCTGCGGCATATTCTTGCTCATCTGCACGCTTGCGGTCATGTGTATGCCCGATACCCCATTGTCCCAAGTCGTCTTCCTCATCTGCGAAACGTTGTCTTGAGGGAGAGTGCACGGCCATGAACGACGAACTGAAGCTGGACCTCGATGCATCTTTCGATGCCGACGAGGATATGGAAGCCGATCCGGAGGCGGAGCCATGCACACGAACGCTTCCGGCCGGGCACGTCAAGCGCGACGAGCTCGTGTCGACCATGTTGCAGGATCGTAACGTCCTGCGTCTGATCACCGGTCCAGCCGGGTTTGGCAAGACGGAACTCGCGCATGAGTATGCCAGACGTCTCTTCTCTGCCGACGACGTCACCTGGATCGATGCCACGAGCCCCGACTTCTTGCTGATTCTCGACAAGGGCGACAACGCATCTCTGAGGCGCGTTGCGGCGGCATCGGCCCTAGTCGTCCTCGACGGACTGCCCTGGTTGCATGAAGAACGCGCCCGCACCCTCTCGGAATGCATCGACGAGGTGCTGTTTGCCGGCATCGAGGTTATCGTGACCACGACGCCCTCGTGTGATTCCCTGAGCGCCCTGCAGACCGACCGTGTATCCATACACGCCGCCGATCTGCTTGTCTCCGAGCAGGAATGCGCGCCCTGCCAGGTGACCGAACAGGACGGGGGAAGCCGTGCATTTGCCAGGAAACGCTGGAACGACGCGGGCAAGCGACTCTTCGGACGCGTGCCGTCGGTTATCTGGGGCGTCAACACGGAGGCGCAGCGGGACTGCCTCAAGGGCCTGTTCGCGGAGAAGCTGCCGCTTGACCTCATATGCGGCATGTTCGCCATGTTTCTGTTCGAAACGGGTGGCATGCGCGATCTCGAGGCGGCCGGCATCATGCTCAGGAGCGAGGACATCGCCCTCATCGTGCGCGACTATCCGGTCTTCGGCATCGACACGGTCTCGGGGGAGTTCAAGGTCGCGCGGTTCGAACTGGATGACCTCAAGCGGGCCATCGTCGAGAACAAGCTCGAGCCGGTCGTGCTGGAGGGCAACCACGCGTTGTCCGAACGCGTGCTCGGCGCACTGTTCAGACGCGGTGATTTGCGCCGCGGGTCTGCCGTCATCGATGCCTTCTGCAACGACGAGCGCTGCGCGAGCTGGCTCGTCGAGCGCGGATGGGACTTTCTCGATGCAGGCGAGACGCATCTCGTGTCCACGCTGCTCGGCCGCTGCCCCGAGGCGATCTATGCGGGCAGCGGGGTGCTGCAGGCGATGCACGCCTGGGTTGCCGGGCTTTCGGGAGATGGCCGCGAGGCATGCCATATCGCCCGGCATGTCCTCGTCATGCGACAATCGGCGCAACGGCCGGACATCGCGTGCATCGCGGCTCGCATTGCCCTCGCGCAATTCGACGATAACGCCATCATCTCCACCGAGCGAAACGAGCTCGCGTCGGAAACCGCGCCAATCGACCCGATCGATTTCATCGCCTGCGTGCTGGATTCCTGTACGAACGTCGAGGTGGCTCGCGCGTTCCGACTGGATTGCTCGCAAGATGACGTCCGGTACGAGAAAACGCGACGGGCACCGGGAAAGCAACGCGCGCGGCAGCTCACCGCGCTGTTCACGGAGCACGCCGAGAGATTCGGGGATTCCAGGGCGTTCAGGGTTGCGTTGCACGTGCTGGCCCATGTCGACAGCACCGACTTGCACCATCTGGTCCGGGACCTGGGTTGCGATGCCGTGCTCAGGATGCGCAGGGGCGGTGTCACCAGCTTTTCCGATGCCGTGCTCGTGCGGGACATGTGGCAGGCGGGTTACTTCGGGCTTGTCGGACCCGTCATCGACCGTCGCGATGCCAGGGTCCTCGATGGAGCCGCCCATATGCTGGAGGCGCTTGCGACCTGCTGTGGTTACGAGACCATCGCGATACCCTGGAATCTGCGCGACGCTTCCGCACATGGTGCCGCGCCGGTATCGAAGGTTACCGACGGTTCCAACATCGACGAAATGTACGTGCGTCTCTTCGGTGGTTTCGAGGTGACCATCGGCGACCGATTCCTCAGCGAGGGCAAATGGCGCAAGAAGGCCCGCGCGCTCTTCGCCCTGCTCGTGCTCAACCAGGGTCGGGACGTTCCGCGCGATGACCTGTTCAAGCAGATGTGGCCCGGTTTGCCGCGCGCCCATGCGCTCGATAACTTCTACACCGTCTGGGGCAATTGCATCTCGATTGTCGGAGAGGCGCCCTATCTGGAGCGCAATGGCGAGTACTGTCGCATCGACCCGCGCTTCGTGCGCTCCGATGTCGCCGAGTTCGAGCAGCTTACGCGGCATTTGCTTGCCTCCGATCACGATGCGGGGCACCTGCTCGACACCTATGCCAAGATCGAGGTCCTCTACCGCGGGAGCCTCATGCCGAGCGAGAAGAACGTGCGCGCCGTCAACGCGCAGCGTGACCGCTACCGCGCCCTCTATGTCGATGCCATGGTCGCCGCGACGGAGTGCGCCTTGCAGGCGCATGACATGCGCGTCGCCCTGTGGTTCGCGCGCAAGGCCATGGAGGAGGACCAGACGCGCGAGGACGTGTACCGCGTGCTCATGAAAGCGCAGATAGCATCGGGACAGCGGTGCCCGGCAATCAAGACCTACCTCTCGTGTCGTGACTACCTGCAAAGCTCGCTCGGCCTCGATCCCTCCATCGAGACGCGCGAGCTCTACAACGCGCTCGTCACCACCGATCCGGAGCTCCTGCGCCTGGAGACGGCGCTTGCGCAGAAGACGGTCTGATACGAAGGGACGACGCACGTATGGTGTGTGCCTTCTGTGGGCATGCAGATGTTCCCCACTCGTCAGGAAGGGGCGCCATTGCCCTGTGCTAAAGTAATGTGAACACCAATATCGTTTCAGGAAAATAAAGGCAGAATCATGGCAAACCTATTTTCTAAGATTCTCTCCGCCGGCGAAGGCAAGGAAATCAAGGCGTTTCGCAACAGGGTCGGCGAAGTCAATTACCTCGAAGACGAGATATCCCAACTCAGCGATGAGGAGCTTCGCGAGAAGACCATCGAGTTTCGCGAGCGCTACGCAGACGGCGAGTCACTCGAGGAATTGCTCCCGGAGGCATTTGCCGTCGTGCGCGAGGCGTCGGTGCGCACGTTGGGCCTGCGTCACTTCGACGTGCAGCTCATCGGCGGCATGGTCCTCAACGAGGGGCAGATCGCCGAGATGAAGACCGGCGAGGGCAAGACGCTCGTCTCGACGCTCGCGGGCTATCTCAACGCCATCCCCGGCGAGGGCGTGCACATCGTCACTGTCAACGATTACCTGGCCAAGCGCGATAGCGAATGGATGGGACAGGTCTACGAGTTCCTTGGCATGAGCGTCGGCCTCATCCAGAACGGCACCAAGACCGCCGCGCGCAAGGCCGCCTACGATGCGGACGTGACCTATGGTACCAATGCCGAGTTCGGCTTCGACTATCTGCGTGACAACATGGTCGTCAATCCCGATTCGCGCGTGCAGCGTGGTCACGCGTTCGCCATTGTCGACGAGGTCGACTCCATCCTCATCGACGAGGCGCGCACCCCGCTCATCATCTCGGGTGCCGGCTCGCAGTCGACGGACACCTACCGCAAGTTCGCCAATGCGGTCAAGCATCTCTCCAAGGACGTTGACTTCGAGATGGACGAGGCCAAGCGCACCATCGCCACGACCGACAGCGGCCTGCAGCATGTCGAGTCGCTGCTCGGCATAGAGGACATCTACTCGGACATCTCCGGACAGCTCTCCAATCACCTGCAGCAGGCGCTCAAGGCCCAGTTCCTGTTCCATCGCGACAAGGATTACATCGTCCAAAACGGCGAGGTCAAGATCGTCGACGAGTTCACGGGTCGCATCATGGAGGGTCGCCGTTATTCGGAGGGCCTGCACCAGGCCATCGAGGCCAAGGAAGGCGTGCTCGTGCGCGCGGAAAACCAGACGATGGCCACCATCACGCTGCAGAACTACTTCCGCCTATACGACAAGCTCTCGGGCATGACCGGTACGGCCAAGACCGAGGACGCCGAGTTCCGCGACATCTACAAGCTTCCCGTCGAGGTGATCCCGTCCAACCGGCCGGTCATTCGCGAGGAGCTGCCCGACCTCGTCTATCGTACGGTCGACGCCAAGTTCAACGCCGTGGCCGACGATGTCGCCGAGCGCCATGCGCGCCAGCAACCCTGCCTGGTCGGCACCATCTCCATCGAAAGCTCGGAACGGCTTTCCTCGCTGCTCTCCAAGCGTGGCATCAAGCATTCGGTGCTCAACGCGAAGTTCCACGAGCAGGAGGCAAACATCGTCGCGCAGGCCGGTCGCGCCGGGGCCGTCACCATCGCCACCAACATGGCCGGCCGTGGTACCGACATCCTGCTCGGTGGCAACCCCGAGTACCTCGCGCGCGACATTCTCGCGCAGCGCGGCATCGAGGAAGACGACATCACCGACGAGCAGTGGGAGGCCGCGCTCGCCGAGGCGAGGGAGATCTGCGCCGAGGAAGCGCGCATCGTGCGCGATGCTGGCGGTCTTGCCGTCATCGGTACCGAGCGTCACGAGTCACGACGCATCGACAACCAGCTCCGCGGCCGTTCCGGCCGTCAGGGCGACCCGGGATCCTCGCAGTTCTACCTCTCGCTCGAGGACGACCTCATGAGGCTCTTTGGCGGCGATCGCATGGACCGCATCAGCGGTCTCATGCAGCGCACCGAGATTGACGATGACATGCCCATCCAGGCCAAGATGGTCACCAAGGGCATCGAGAGCGCCCAGCGCCAGGTCGAGGCCATGCACTTCTCCTCCCGCAAGCACGTCCTCGAATACGACGACGTCATGGACAAGCAGCGCAAGACCATCTACGCCGAACGTAACGACATCCTCGACGGCAAGAGCTACGCCGAGCGCGTGCCCGAGCTCATCGTGGGCGCGGTCGAGGATGCCGTGCTCGAGTACTGCCCGGGTCATGACGTCTACGAGGACTGGGACATCGAGGGGCTCAACGCCTGGTTCAAGGAGCTCACGGGCATCGAGTTCGATCTTGACGAGCTCGATCATCGCGAGGAGACCAGTCGCATGGTCGACGTGGTCTCCGAAAAGGTGCTCGACATTTACGAGCACAAGAAGGACCAGATTCCGGAAGATGTCTTTGACCAGGTGCAGAACCAAGTCATGCTGCGCGTCATAGACACGCGTTGGATGTCGCACCTTTCCGAAATGGATTACCTGCGTGCCGGCATCGGCCTGCGCGCCGTCGGCCAGCGCGATCCGCTCGTCGAATACAAGGAGGAGGCGTACTCGGCGTTCAGCGCCCTTGTTGCGGCCATCTACGAGGACTTCATCCGCACGGTCCTGCGCCTGCAGGTCACCGTCAACCTCGAGCAACCCGAGCAGCTCGAGGACCAGGAGACGCTCAACAGCGTTTCGTATTCGGCGCCCGACGAGAACATTCCCGATGCGACGAGCAAGGTCGCCGGCAACGTGGCGCCCGCAACGCAGACGACGGCATCCGGGAGCATGGGCAACGCACGGCCCGTGCCCCGCACGGTCGTGAAGGACAAGGAAGATCCGTACGCCAACGTCGGACGTAACGACCCTTGTCCGTGCGGCAGCGGCAAGAAGTACAAGAAGTGCCACGGCGCAGCTCGATAGGATAGCGGGACATGGCGGACAATCACGCACAGGAGCTTGCGGCTCTGCGCGAGCGCATCGAGAAGATGGGCTCGTATCTGCATATCGACGACAAGCGTGGCCAGCTCGCCGAGCTCGAGGCGCAATCGGCACAGGCGGGGTTTTGGGATGACCAGGAGCACGCGCAGGGCATCATGAGCAAGGCCTCGGCCCTGCGTGACGAAATCGCCGAGTATGACAACGCCGTCTCGCTTCTCGAGGATGCCGAGACGGCCAATGAGCTTGCGATGGAGGGCGACGACGAGCTCGAGGGAGAGGTCATCGATTCGATACGCAAGCTCACGGCGGATGCCGACGCGCTCGAGCTTTCCTCGTGGTTCGATGACGAGCTTGATTCGGGCGATTGCATCGTGACGATCAACCCCGGCCAAGGCGGGCTCGAGGCGCAGGATTGGACCGAGATGCTCTTCCGCATGTACACGCGCTATGCAGAACGCAAGAACTGGAAGGTCACCGTCAACGATGCGCCTGCCGGCGAGGCCATCGGTCTTGACCGCGCGACCTTCACGGTGAGCGGCCATAACGCCTACGGCATGCTCAAGAGCGAGCAGGGCGTGCACCGTCTCGTGCGCATCAGTCCCACCGATGCCAAGAAACGTCGTCAGACCACCTTCGGCGGTGTCGAGGTCCTGCCCGTGCTGCCCGATGACATCGAGGTCGAAATCGACGAGGGTGACCTGCGCATTGACGTCTACCACTCCTCGGGCCACGGTGGCCAGGGCGTCAACACCACCGACTCCGCCGTGCGCATCACGCACCTACCCACGGGTATCGTCGTCACCTGCCAAAACGAGCGCTCGCAGCTCCAGAACAAGGCGACCGCCATGGGCATCCTGCGCTCCAAGCTCTATGAGCTCGAACAGGAGAAGCGCGCCAACGAGCTCGACGAGCTGCGCGGCCCCAAGCACGAGATCTCCTTCGGCAACCAGATTCGCAACTACGTGCTCTATCCCTACCAGATGGTGAAGGACCTGCGCAGCGGCGTCGAGACGGGCAACGTCGATGCCGTGTTCGATGGCGATATCGACGAGTTCGTCGTGGGCTATCACCAGTGGCGCGTCAGTGAGGCGGGCTAAAACATATCGCCGGTAATCCCCGATTTCTCGTCGCGATTGCAAGCGCAGCGGGTATCATGGGCTGTACCCCAAAAGTCGGCTGCGAGAAATCGAGGTCTTCGCGTGATTGAGGAATCCGTAGACAAGATCGAGGCGCGTGCGAACAACATGCGCAAAAACATCATCAAGATGCTTAAAGAGGCCGGTAGCGGTCATCCTGGCGGATCACTTTCCGCCGCGGACATCGTCGCCTCGCTCTATTTTGGCGGCGTGATGAACTATTCCGAAGCCGATCCGCAGCATCCCGAACGCGATTACTTCATTCTCTCGAAGGGCCATGCGGCGCCCGTGCTCTACGCCGCGCTTGCCGAGCTTGGTTATGTTCCCGAAGACGAACTGCTTACGTTGCGCAAGCTGCACAGCCGTTTGCAGGGTCACCCCGATTCCAAGAAGCTTCCCGGTGTCGAGGTCTCGACCGGATCGCTTGGCCAGGGGCTCTCGATTGCCGCGGGCGTCGCGCTCGGCGTGCGCATTGACCAGCAACGCGACGGCGGCCCCAAGCGCCGCGTCTTCACGCTGCTCGGCGACGGCGAAATCGAGGAGGGGCAGGTCTGGGAAGCGGCCATGTTCGCCGCCCACTACCATCTCGACAATCTCGTTGCCATCGTCGACAACAACAACCTGCAGATTGACGGCGACGTTCGTGACGTAGCCGGTCTCGATAACATCAGCTCGAAGTTCAAGTCCTTCGGCTGGCAGACGATCGAGGTGGATGGTCATGACGTTGGCGCCGTCGTCACCGCACTCAAGACGGCGACGCTCCTTGACGGTTCGCCCGTGTGCATCGTCGCCCACACCGTTAAGGGCAAGGGCGTTTCGTTCATGGAAAACCAGGCAGGATGGCACGGCAAGGCTCCCAACGAGGAGCAGGCCAAAGAGGCGCTTGCCGAGCTCGAGGGAGGGGAGTAGCCATGGCGCAGTCCATCGCGACCCGTGAGGGCTATGGCGAGACGCTCGTCGAGCTCGTCAAGGAGGGCCATGACATCATGGCCGTCGAGGCCGACCTGTCCGGGTCCACCACCACCAAGAAGCTCCAGGACTACGATTCCTCCCGTCTCGTCAACGTCGGCATCGCCGAGCAAAACATGATCGGCGTCGCGGCCGGCCTCTCGCTTGCGGGCAAGACCGTCTTCACCGGCAGCTTCGCAGCTTTCGGCACGGGGCGCTGCTACGACCAGATTCGCAATACCGTTTGCTACGCGAGCCTCGACGTAAAAGTCGCTCCCACACATGCGGGCATCACTGTCGGGCCAGACGGCGGCAGCCACCAGATGCTCGAGGATGTCAGCCTCATGCGCGGGTTGCCGGGCATGAACGTGCTCATTCCTGCCGATTACTGGGCTGCCAAGCAGGCGGTGCGCATCGCCGCGACCATGCCCGGCCCCTTCTACATCCGCCTTGGCCGTGCCAAGGTTCCCACCGTGTACGACGAGCATACCGTGCTCGAGCTCGGGAAGTCCTACGTGCTGCGAGAGGGTGACGACGTCACGCTGGTCGCCGGTGGCATCGAGGTCGCCCAGGCGCTCATCGCCGCCGACCAGCTCGCTGCCGAGGGCATCTCGGCCGAGGTCATCGACGTGTTCAGCGTCAAGCCCTTCGACAAGCCCACGTTGCTTGCGAGCATCGAGAAGACCGGCTGCGTCGTCACCTGCGAGGAGCATTCAACCGTGGGCGGTCTTGGATCGGCGGTTGCCGACATCATCGGGGAGAACCACCCCGTGCCACTCGAGCGCGTCGGCGTGCGCGACATGTTCGGCACGAGCGGCGAGCCCGACGAGTTGCTTGCAGAGTACGGTCTGGACGCCGCCGGCATCGCCGCCAAGGCGCGCGCCGCCATCGCCCGCAAGTAACTGGGGCAAGTGGGACAAGGGGAAAAATGTGTCACGGGGTCTGACCCCCTGACACATCGTGAGCGTGGGCGGCGTGCATACGTGAACGCTTTGTGGTGTTCGGAATATCTTATTGGGTCTTTCGCGAGGGTGGGATAGAATACTTAGTCGATTAAGCTGAATGAGATCGGAGTTCAAAAGTGGCAATATTCGGCAAATCGTCGCGTGGTGCCCACGCAGCGGGCGGTCGCTCGTCAAAGCCGCGAGGCAAGGCGACGCGCGTGCCCCAGGTAGACGAACAGCAGCCATCAGGCGATGCACGCAGAACCAGGCAGATGGATGCCCGTCTTCCGCGTGTCGACGCGGAAAGCAACATCGACGTACGTCGTAACGTCGGCGGTAGCGGTGGACGCCAGCGCTCTGCCGGCCAGACGGGGCAGCAATCGCCCCTTTCCACATCGTCCATGCCCGCGGCGACCGAGGCCGTCGGCTCCTATGCCGACCTCGCCCTCGACGAGAACGCGAAGCAGAACCTCGGGCCGGTCGTCATATCGCTGCGCAACGTCACCAAGGTCTACCCGGCTCAACCCAACAGGCCAGCACTCGCCAACATCACGCTCGACATCCGTTCGGGCGAGTTCCTCTTTCTCGTCGGCCATTCCGGATCGGGCAAGTCGACCTTTATTCGCATGCTCAACCGCGAGATCGTACCCACGAGTGGCGAGCTCGTCGTCGCGGGGGAGAACCTGCGCACCATCAAGAGCTGGCGCATCCCGTACCTGCGTCGCAGCGTCGGCTGCGTGTTCCAGGACTTCAAGCTCCTGCCCAACAAGACGGCTTTCGAGAACGTCGCCTTCGCACTCGAGGTAATCGGTAAGTCACGTCACGTCATCCGCACGCAGGTGCCCGAGGTGCTCCGCCTCGTTGGCCTTGAGGACAAGATGGACAAGCTTCCCGATCAGCTTTCTGGCGGTGAGCAGCAGCGCGTTTCGATTGCGCGCTCCATCGTCAACCGACCGCCGATTCTCATTTGCGACGAGCCGACCGGCAATCTCGATCCCCAGACCTCCCTGGGCATCATGCGTCTGCTCGAGCGCATTAACCGCACGGGCACGACGATTCTCGTTGCCACGCATGACCGCGAGATGGTCGACCAGATGCGTCGTCGCGTGCTCGCACTCGAAAACGGCACACTCGTCCGCGATCAGAAGAAGGGAGTGTACGGCTACGATGTCTAAGATTCTCTACTTCCTCAAAGAGTCCGTCGTCAGCTCGCGCCGCAACCTGGGCACGACCATCGGCGGTATCGTCACCATCTTCCTGTCGCTCCTCATGATCGGCGTGACCATCATCATCTCGATCATGATCGGCAACCTCGCCTCGTCGTTCGAGGACGAGGTCAACGTTCGTCTCTACATCGCCGACGAGGCGACCGACGAGCAGATAGCGAGTCTCGACAACTACCTCAAGACCCTCGAGAACGACACGGGTAACGTCGCGTCGGTCGATTTCCGCAACAAGGACCAGGTCCTGGAGGACTTCCAGCGCCAGACCGCGAACAACCCCGATATCGTGAACCAGCTCGATGGTAACCCGTTGCCACGCACGTATGTCATCACGCTGCGCGATACGCACAAGGTCCAGGACACGGTGAGTGCGATTCTCGGGAACGAGGCGTTCACCGCGATCGCGGACAATCCCGACGATCCGTCCGATTCCATCAAGTATGGTCAGGGCACCGTCGAGCGCCTCTTTGCCGTCACCAACGTCATTCGCTACGCATGCATCGTGGCGGTCGTGCTCCTCGTGTTCATCTCGCTCGTCTTCCTCAACAACACGATTCGCCTCGCGATTCTCGCCCGCAGACGCGAGATCTCGATCATGCGGCTCGTGGGCGCGACCAACGGTTTCATTCGCGGGCCGTTCGTCACGGAAGGTGCGCTGCAGGCACTCGTGGGCGCCGTGTTCGCGATCATCGTGCTCTCGATCGTGCGCGTGACGGTCTTTCCCGCGCTCGAGAACATGGTGAGCTTCCTGCCGCTGTCCGTTGATCCGGGCGTGTATTCGGCCATCTACCTGGTGCTCATCATCGCCGGCGTGTGCATCGGCATGCTGGGTTCGGCCATCGCCATGCGTCGTTACCTCAAGGTCTAGATGCCGCGGGCGTTCGAGGACATTCCGCGCGGCGTTCCCGCGCTCCGGCAGGCGCAACTCATATCCGAGCAGGCGGTTGCCGCGGGTTTCGAATGGGAAAGCGTCGAGCAGGTCTGGGATAAGGTGCGCGAGGAGGTCGGCGAGTTCGAAAGCGCCGAGCCCGGCAGCGCAAACCAGGCCGAGGAGTTTGGCGACGTGCTGTTCTCGCTCGTCAACGTCGCTCGCAAGGAGGGGATCGACGCCGAGGACGCGCTCCTGCGCACCTGTGACAAGTTCCGGATCCGCTGGTCCGTGATGGAGCGACTTGCCGCGCAGGAAGACGCAATGTCGCTGCAGGATGCGACGACGGCGCAGCTCGTCGGACTCTGGAAACGGGCGAAGGCCGTTCTGGCGGCTGCCGATACCGAGCTCGAATAGGGTTTGCATGGACGCAAAGACGGACAAGAAGCCGCAGGGAGCCAAGAAGCGCAAGCCGTCACGGCGTGCGGGAGCCCCCAAGGCGAAGAAAGAGAGGCGCAAGCGTTCGTGGCGCGTGCCCGCCATCGTCGCGTGCATCGTGCTCCTCGCGGTCATCATCCTGTATCCGGTCGGGCGTGACTACTACCAGACGATGCGCACGCAGCAGCGGCTCCAGGCCCAGCTCGACGCCGTTACCGAGCGCAATGAGGCGGTCCAGGCCGAAAACGATGCCCTGCAGACCGAGGAGGGGGTCGAGAACCAGGCACGCTCCGACTTAGGTTGGGTGAGGGAAGGGGAGAGTTCGGCCGTCGTCACGAACGAGCAGGGCACGGTCGACAACACGTCGAGGCTCCCCGAACATCTCGACGAGAAGAGCATCACGGCTCCGCAAACCTGGTACTACACCATTCTTGATACGATATTCTTTGTTCACGAATAGGCTCGTGCAGTGATAGCATTATGAGCCCGCACGTGGGGGCGTGGCGGAACTGGCAGACGCAGCGGACTTAAAATCCGCCGGCCTTTGGTCATCAGGGTTCGAATCCCTGCGCCCCTACCAAATCGCATTCATATGCGCTGCGCAAAGATATACAATGTCTAACCAAGAGGAATGCACGACCAAGGGGGAACAATGGCTTTATTTGGCAACTCTCCGACCGCCCACAGGCTGCCGGAATACCGCGTCGCGGCACTCGCATCGCTTGATCTCGAGGAGCACATGAAGGACAACCCGCTCGTTCTTGACCGTCCCGGTCATATCGAGTGGATGGTCACCGAGGACGAGGACGGTTACCTTACCGCTCACGGTGCCATCAGGGTTCCCGTCAACATCGTCTTCGCTCCCGCTACCGAAGAGGGTGCCGATCCGGAAATCGAGCGCGTCATCGTCAACGGCAAGCGCAAGTTCGATCGTCGTGTCGAAGAAGAGGAGCTGCACGACAAGAACTACGGCCTCGACGTCAAGAAGGCGCAAAGCGAGAGCTTCATGCGCTATCGCAAGAACATCAAGGGCTAGCCAGGAGATACGGCGCAAGGCGTCTTCTCGTCGTAGCGGGGGTATGCGCAACATCATGGTCAATCATATCTTCGAGAAGTTCCTAAACGAAAAGACGGCGAGCTTCGATAGCTACATGGCCGAGTTTTTCGGAGAGGGCACTCATCCGGACATGTGGCGCTATCTCTACGGGCCGCTTTCCGAGTTCTCGAACAACGCCGGCAAGCGCCACCGTCCGCTCATCTGCATGCTCGCATGCAGGGCCGTCGGGGGTGATGATCAGATGGCGCGCGCCGCCGGCGCGGCCATCGAGCATTTTCACACGGCCGCCCTCATCCACGATGATATTGCCGACGAGTCCCAGCTCCGGCGTGGCAAGCCATGCCTTCACCATCAGATCGGCGAGGGCCTTGCCATCAACGCGGGCGACCTCGCGCTGTCGCTTGTCACGGGAACGGTGCTCGTGGACGACTCGCTTTCGGACGCGGTCAAGCTGCGCGTGCTTAAGGAGCTCGTCGACATGACCACGCGCACGATCGAGGGTCAGGCGCTCGATATCGGCTGGGCGCGCGACGAGCGCTTCGACATCACCGTCGAGGACTACCTGACTATGGCGGCGCACAAGACCGCTTTCTACTCGGGGGGTGTCCCGCTCGCCGTCGGCGCCATCATCGGCGGGGGCAGCGAGGAGCAAATCGAGACGCTTCGTGCATACGGCATGTCGGCCGGCCTGGCGTTCCAGATCCAGGACGACCTGCTCAACCTCGTCGGGACCGAAGAGGCAACGCGCAAGGATTTTCGTGGCGACATCACCGAGGGCAAGCGCACACTTGTCGTCGTGCATGCCCTCGAGCATGCACAGGGCAACGCGCACGACGAGCTCATCGACATCCTCTCCTCGAAGGAGACCGATCCGGAGTCTCTCGAACGTGCCGTGCAGATCATGCGGGAGGCAGGGTCGATCGACTTTGCCCGTTCGTACGCCATCAAGCTCGCGCATGACCATCAGCACGATGTCGAGGCGGTTCTTCCCGCGACTCCCATGCGCAAGCTGCTCGTCTCGATGGGCGATTTCTTCGTGAGCCGGCTAAGCTGAGGCACGCATGAGGACCATTGGCCGAAACGATTGCGGCGCCGCCGTCGAGGATGTCCAACGACGCCTGCGCGTCATGGGCTACGAACTTGCCGTTGACGGCGAGTACCTTCAGCGTACCTGCGATGCGGTCAGGATGTTCCGTCAGTCGGAGGGACTTCCCCCGGGCGATTTCGTTGACGAGCGCACCTGGTCCGCCCTCGTCGACGCGAGCTTCTCGCTTGGCGACCGTATGCTCTACCTGCGCATGCCGCACTTTCACGGCGCGGACGTGCGTTCGCTGCAAAAGATTCTCGAGGTGCTCGGTTTCGTCGTCGGCAGGTCCGACGGCATCTTCGGCGCGCATACCGAGCGCGCCCTGCGCGACTTCCAGCTGAGCGTGGGCATCGTGGACGATGGCATCGCGGGCAACACCACCTACGACGCAATCGAGCGGTTGCGCCATGCATGGGAGGGCAAGGAGCCCACGAGTGTCGAGAGCGCCCAGATGGGCTTTGCGCGCGCGGCCGAAGCACTCGAGAAAATGGAGGCGTGCTTTTACGGCCTTGACGAGATCGGACGTGGCGTCGCCTCGCGTGTGGCCAACCTTGCACGCGCGACTTCGGAGGACGCTCATGTCATGAGCGCCGATGCGCTCGAAGCATTTCCGCCTTCCAACATGCTCATGGTGGGCATCAGCTCCGATAGGGTCGACGGGCAAGACGGCATCCCGCTCATCGAGTTCTCCAATGACCTCATGTTCGCGCGCCGCATCAACATCGCATTATCTGCCGCCAAGACAACGCCACGCCGCGTCATCATCGAAGTGCCCGCCCGGGGTCATTCCGACGAGACGGGTGACGTGGTCGGCGAACGCTGGGAGCAGCATCTCGCCGTCCTTCTTCTCGACGCCTTCTGTCTTTCCTTCTGATGGTCGTCTTCTCGTCTTGCGCTGACGCATCTGACGAGGCCATTCCAACATGCTTTTACGGCCACGCCTCAAGATATTGTGTTCCATGCGTGCGGTTTAGACAGATATGTGCGTGGGTGTTACCATAGTTGTCCAACGAGCTAAGGCAAACCGTCTGTTCTGGCGTGCGAATGCGAACGGGCAGTTAGGATTTTTAATTATGCATATCTCCATAAAGCGCAAGGCGGCTGTTGGCTTCGTGCTGTCCGCGGCCCTTGCCGTCACGCTCTTCCCCGCAAGCGCGGGTGCCGTTACGGCTGCGCAGAAGCAATCGGAGGTCCAAAGCGTTTCGGCGCAGCTCGACTCCCTCAATTACGAGCTGAGCCTGGCGGTGGACGACTACAACAAGGCAAACCGCGATCACGACCGCGCTGTCGCCGAGGCCGAGGAATGCCAGCAACGTATCGAAGATGCCCAGGCCAAGATCAATTCGCTGCAGACGCGCATCGAGACGCGCGCCACGTCGATGTACCGTTCGGGCTCGATGACTTACCTCGACGTCCTCATGGGTGTGGGCTCCTTTGACGACTTCGCGACCGTGTGGGACACCCTCAACACCCTGAACGCCGAGGACGCGGACCTCGTCGTGAGCAGCAAGCAGGCAAAGGCCGAGCTCGATGCTGCCAAGGCAGATCTCGACGCCAAGCAGGCCGAGGCCCAGCAGCAGCTCGAGATCGCCGAGTCCTACAAGAGCGAGATCGAGTCAAAGACCGCCCAGTATGAGTCAATCTACAACGGCCTGAGCGCGGAATATCAGGAGCTTCTCGCCCAGGAGCAGGCGGCGCAGTCGCAGGCTGCGGCGAGCGCGGCGTATTTCCCCTCGGTCTCCAATGGCTCGAGCAGCCAGGGCAGCTCCTCTCGTCCGAGCGCGAACCTCGGTGGCTCCAGCGCCGTCGAACGTGCCTATTCTGCCATTGGCCTGCCGTATGTTTATGGCGCGAGCAGCCCCAGTGCCTTTGACTGCTCCGGTCTCGTGAGCTGGGCCTTGACGGGGAACTTTGGCCACGCCTACCTTTCGCAGGACTTCTGGGCCATGCCCGAGGTGAGCGACCCGCGCCCGGGTGATGTCGTCGCCTGCCATGCCGGTCACTGCGGTCTCTACATCGGAGATGGCCAGATGATCGAGGCCCCCCATACGGGTGCCACGGTTTGCATCTCCGCAGTGCGCGGCAAGATCGTGCGCCCATAGGGCAGGGGCAACGACGTACTGGCAAGGTGCACCCGAAAACGCGCATCCTCCTGCATTTGTGATGAGTCTGTGGCATTGGCCTCGTTCCTGTTGGTAAGCGCCGACGGCGGTGGTACCATAGCCTGCGCAGAGAACCCAATATGTATTTCAAACGTTGCATTGGGGGACGCGCCATGTCTACTATTCTCAATCGCAGAGCACTTGTCGGCTCGGCTATCGCTCTGGGCGCGTTTTGCGCTGTCAATCCCACGCAGGCACTTGGCGTCACCGCCGCCCAGAAGCAGGCGGAGGTTCGCGCCGTCAAATCGCAACTTGAGGCCATGGCGGGTGACGTCTCGGCCGCGGGCGACCGCTACCATCAGGCAATGGACGCATACAGCGATGCGACGGCACGAGTCGAGGAGGCGCAGGCCACCATCGCCGAGATGAGCGAGCGCATCGTTTCGCTGCAAGACCGCCTCGACGTGCGCGCGACGGCCATGTACCGCTCCGGCTCGACGTCATATCTCGACGTGCTCCTGGGCGTCAGCACCTTCGAGGATTTCGCGACCGTGTGGGATACCCTCAATACCCTGAACGCCGAGGATGCCGACCTTGTCGCGAGCACCAAGATAACCAAGTCAACGCTCGAATCCGCGCAAAGCGAGCTCGTCGAGCAGCAGCAGCGTGCCGCCGAGCAGCTTTCGTCTGCCGAGGCGTACATGAACCAGGTCCTCGCCAAGCAGGACGAGTACGACAGGATTTACAATAACCTGAGCTCCGAATATCGCCAGATCCTTGCCGAGCAGGAAGCCGCCGAGGCCCAGGCGAGCGCACGCGCGCCGCAGGAGTTCGTCCCCAGCCCGGTCGAGGTGACTCCACCCGCGACGTCAAATTCCTCGGGATCGGGCGGCTCGAACGGAGGCGGCTCGTCTTCGTCGGGTGGATCGAGCTCGATTACGGAAACGCCAAGCGGGGGTGGCGAGGCTCCCAGCCTGCCCACGAACGCGAGCGTGCTCGACTACGCGTATTCGAAGATCGGGTATCCGTACGTGTGGGGCGGAAAGGGCCCTGACGAGTTCGATTGCTCGGGCTTTGTGGCGTGGTGCTATCGCCAGATCGGCATTTCGCTGCCGTCCTATACCGAATCCCTCTACGCACGCGCGAAGGCGCGCTTCAGCCCAGGTGAGGCCCAGCCCGGTGACGTGCTCTACAAGCCCGGCCACGTGGGGATATCCACCGGTGGGATCAGCTGCGTCGAGGCGATGGGAACGCGCTGGGGCGTCGTCGAGAGCTGTCGAGGAGGCTGGACCGCCGCCTTGCGTTTCTAAGCCCCTTACCGGGGACTATGCCGTTCACTGCGTCTATATGCACGAAATGTGCGCAGTTTATGGAGGGCTCCGATCTTGGGGTAGTATGCCTCCTTGCCTGCTGCAATTACTGTCTACAAATCAAGCACCACATGCACTGCGGGCGCTAGGAATCTTTTTCTCATGCACTTACATAACCGCAAGCCGGTCCTGGGCATCTCGCTGATGCTCGCCTTCGTTCTATCGCTTTGCCCCGTTGCGCTGGCGGCACCCTTCCAATCTGAGGTTTCTTCGCCAAACGGAGCGACCGTCGCGCTCATCGAGACCTGTCGCGAGCAGGTCGATGTCGTGAACGCCGAAATCGAGGCCGAGCGCGCAGCTGCCGAAGCCGCCGCCATCGAGGCCGCGAAGCCCGAGTCCGTGCGCCGTGCCGAGGCGTGCCTAGGCGTGCCGTACAGGTCCGGTGCATCGAGCCCTGGTGGCTTTGACTGCTCCGGTTTGGTGAGCTATGCGCTTACCGGAAACTACGGGCACGCATACACGTCCTACGCGTTCTGGAGCATGCCTGCGGTGGATGATCCGCAGCCTGGCGATGTCGTGGCCTGCAGTCCCGGTCACTGTGGTCTCTATATTGGCGATGGCCTGATGATCCACGCTCCGCAGTCTGGCGAGACCGTGCGTGTCGAGGCGATTCGCGGCAAGGTCGTGCGCCCGTAGCAAAACAAGCATGACGCATGCCCATTCAACGAGGGGACGGCTGCCTGGAGCGGCCGTCCCCTTCCGTCTTGGAACTCCGCGATGAGGAGCATGTATACTGTTTGGGATGCCGGCAGCCGTCGCGAAAGGGGCGATCATGTTTTGCAGGGCGTGCGGAGCGGAGCTAGCGGAAGACAGCGTGTATTGCGCCATGTGCGGGACCAAGTGCGCGGATCCGCGACCGGCGGAGTCGACGCAGCCCGTCCATGATGCGCCAATGCCCTCCGAACCCCAGCCGCCATACAATGCCCAGGCGCCTCGTCCCGGTCAGCCCCGGCCGCCCCAATCCGATCAACCCCAGGATTCCCGCAAGGGTCCCAACGTTGTTGCCATCGTGGGCTTCGTATTCGCGGTCATTGGACTCATTCTCTTCTGGGTGCCCATACTTGGCTGGGCAATATGGTTCGTTGGCGTCATCCTGTCGCTTATCGGCATAACCAAGCGTCCACGTGCCCTCGCCATCGTGGGCACGATCATCTCGTTCATCGACGTCATTCTCCTTCTCGTCTTCATCCTGGGAGGATGTGCCGCGATTGGCATCGGGGGCTGCACCATGGCAGGCTTGAATGCTGGCACGCAGCCCTATGTGAGCACGCGGGCGTCCAACTCCTCGAGCATGACTGGCGACGAGATCATCACGCTGACGGCCTATACGATAGGCGGCGAGCGTTTGAGCGGCACCGTGCGCCGGGATGCGAACGACTACGTGCTGCCCTATTCCAGCACGCGCGAATACACCAGAAGCGAGCTCCAGGCCATGGGCCTCACTCCTGCCGAGCTGTGCATCGCGTGGAACGAGCCCTTCGCGCGGGAAGGCTATCACTTCAAGAACGAGGACCTTCAAGACTACTTCGAGGGCACGAGTTGGTATAGGGATCGAAACGCGCAGGTCAACCTGACGGGGGCTGCCGCAGCAAACAACGAGCTTTTGCGCGAGCTTGCCGACACGACCGGCGATGGTTCCAAGTGGAAGGACCTTGCGGCGGGCAACTAGCGCTTGATACGCGTGATCTGGGTTCACGTCATGGGAAGCCACACGATGAGACGAGGCAACGGGGGCGGGCACCGCATTCCGGGCGTGATCATAGCGCTCGTGCTTGCCGCGCTTGCCATCGGCATGGGCCTCGCGGTCTTCAATCAGCCGTTTCTGGATATATGGAAATCTCCGACGCAGATGCAGCGGTCTGGCGATGTCGTCCGCACGACGACCGCGATGACGCCGGAGATGCAGGAGGCGGAACGCGAGGTTAGCGCATTGGTCGCCCCCTACGCCGAATCCGTTGCGGTGGCCGTCGTCTCCCTCGGGGAGGGCGGCGGTTTTTCCATCAACGGGGACGAGCGCTTCGTCTCTGCCTCGATGATCAAACTGCTGATTCTCGCGGAGTACATGCAGCAAGTGGACGCGGGCATGCTCGATCCCGACGGAACCCATGTGCTGGACGAGAGCGACATGGTAGGCGGAGCCGGTGTCGTCGCCGGGTCTTCGAGCGGGGCGACGTTTACCTACGACGAGCTCGCACGCCACATGATTAAGTACAGCGACAACACGGCGGCGAACATCCTCATCGACACGCTGGGCATGGAGGCCATCAATCATCGGGCCAGCGCCCTTGGCCTTGCGCAGACGGAGCTGCAGCGAAAGATGATGCATTTCGATGGGGATGCGGAAAACTACATGAGCGCGAACGATGCGGCGGCGCTGCTCTGCGGGATTGCGCAGCATGGGTTGGCGAGCGACAGCACGAGCGAGACAGCCGAGTCCTGCCTGCTGGAGCAGGCCGATTCGGAAGGCCTGGCTGCAGGGCTTCCGTCTAGCGTACGCTTCGGGCATAAGACGGGGGCGTTGGATTCGGTACGCCATGACGGGGGCATCGTCTACGGCGAGAGCCCCTATGTCATCGTGGTGCTGACGAGCCTGGATGAGGCAAAGGCGAACTCCCTCATGGAGGAGATTTCGCGCATGGTGTACGAGGCGCTGGAATAGGAGATGGAGATGGCGCCAAGTGGCATGATGGCAGAAGCTGTCGTGGTCTTTGACTTGGCGGAGTCTTTGAACAGCGGGGTCGCATGGCGGGGATGGGTAGAATTGGGAGTCTTCTTGATGCCTGAACGGCGTGTTCATACTATGTGATTTATATCCCCCGGAAGAACTCCGAATACGAGATTCCGAAACCATTGACGATTTTCTCAAGCGTATCGAAACCGAAGTTACGATTACCTTTTTCTATGTCAGCAAGGTAGCTGCGATTAATCCCAGTCATCAGGGCAAACCTATCTTGCGTAAGCCCATGCTGCTTACGAAGCTCCTTGATACGCAAACCGATTTTGTTTCTTATATCAGTCTTCTGCATAAGCGCATGCTATTGACTGTGGTATTTTGAATGTATGAAATCAGAAACAATTCGCGACAAAACAACAACGTCACGAAATAAGCAGACTCTATGCGAAAGGAGTGCATGTCACGTTTCTTAAGGAGCTGGCTTTTGCAGCAGCTTCGAGATGCATACAAAATCTTAAACCCGAAAGGAGAGATCGATGCGTATTGTGAGATTCAAGATTACGGCTATCGTCTTGGCGCTTGTTATGACGATGACCTGCGGTTCTGCGCTTGCCTGGGCAGATGCCGGAGGAGGTATAAATGGTGGCGTTGGTGCTGGTGGGAGCCTTCTTGATCAAATGAAAATGGTTCCTCTATATGACAGAGCTGGGAAACAATACGAGATTCGGTTTTGTTATATCGATAAACCCTATAAACAGTTCGGCAACTATGACGAGGAAGTAGCGTATCTGCAGGGAGTCGATAAGAAATCCGTCGATGTAAAAGTGATTACAAACGCTTTTCCCGGATGTTCCAGCGGGGAACTTTGTTCGACTTTAAGAATTGATGGAGGGAAAAACTATAAAAAGGGGAATCTTATCGTTGGAGAAATAGTCTGCCCAGAGGATAGAGAAAACGTACCTGTCTATTTCACCATGACAGACAGCACGGGAAAAACTCACGCTTTCGACGGCAAGACAAGCAATAGCGCGTATCTCACAACATGGTTTTACCTCAGCGATAACTGTGATCTCACTATATCAGTTGGCCATAAACACGAAGTGAAGACAGATGGCTCGAATCAATCGTCAGGTTCGGAACAAACGACTCAGCCAGCATCCACCACGGGCAAATGGGTGAAAAGCGGCTCGCTTTGGTGGTATCGGTACTCGGACGGCAGCTATCCCAAAAGCTGTGCCAAGACCATTGACGGTGCAACCTATCGCTTTGACTCTGCCGGCTGGATGAGGACAGGCTGGATTCAGGAGGGCAACACTTGGTATTTCCACCATGGCTCGGGCGCAATGGCGAAAGGATGGCTCAAGGACGGTGCCTGGTACTACCTCGACCCGTCTTCCGGTGCGATGCAGACCGGCAAGAAGACGATTGGCGGAGCGACCTACTTCCTGGCCGCATCTGGTGCCATGAAGACCGGTTGGAACAAGGAGGGAAACATCTGGTACTACTACCATGGCTCGGGCGCGATGGCGAAGGGCTGGATTCATAGCGGAGCTTGGTACTACCTCGACCCTTCTGACGGCGCGATGAAGACGGGCTTCTATGATGCGAATGGCTCGACATATTACTCGAGCTCATCGGGCGTCATGCTAACTGGTTGGGTGCATGTCGACGGAAAATGGTATTACCTGGCAGGTTCTGGTGCCATGCAAAAGAGCAGGTGGATTGGCAACTACTGGGTTGGCAATGACGGTGTCATGGCTACGAGCTCATGGGTTGATAACGAACGCTACTACGTTGGGATCAATGGGGCATGGGTGCCTAACGCCAAGAAATAAGCTGAAAAGTCAGCTTGCGGTTGGAAAGAGGGGGTGAAACTGGTTTTCGCCCCCTCTACGTCTTGCTCTACTATTCAAGAGATAAACGAATGCAGGAAGGTTGAAAAGAAGCGGCTCCACGTTTTGTGTCGCGACGTGTCAATAGTTATCCATCGAGTTATAACATGTTATAATATCTCTTCGATTGGAGGCATTATGACAGCGACTACGCTTACAAAGGTCGGCAACAGCATGGCCGTGCTGCTTCCCAAAGCCTTGCGCCAAGAAGCATGTATCGAGCCAGACGTGCCCCTGCGCGTTGATTCGCCCAGGAAAGGTGTCGTTGTCATCACCGCCGTCTACGATGATTCGATCGATCGCCTGACGCGGCTTCAGGAGGCCGAGAGGCGTATTGTCTCTCGCAAGGCGCATGTCGAATGGCCAGAAGGCAAAACGGCGGATGATCTTTTACGTGCGGGAAAGGAGCGGGCGGCTCGTGAAATCACTGCTCTTTGACGCCAACGCGCTTCTGTATTGGGTGTATCCCGCATCACCTTTTCGTGATGATGTGTCGCAATTGCTCCAAGAGGCATTCCAGAGCGACGCTTCGTGCTACGCCCTCTCTTCCTCGCTTAACGAGATTTACTATGCGCTCCATTCTCACTACATGAGCGAAGAGGATGCGCGCGCGTCAATCCGTGACATTGCCGAGGCGTTCGATCTGGTTGACCTGACGGGGCCACTGGTTTTCGAGGCGCTCGATTCGAACGAACCCGACTACGAGGACGGTCTGATTCGCGGCACAGCGGAGGCTCTGCAAGTCGATGCGATAATTAGCTATGATAAGAAGGCGTTTCGCAGTTCGTTTGTCCCCAAGCTAACTGCTGGGGAGGCGCTTTCCCTTTTCGATGAGCAGTCATGAGCCCCAAGTCTCGATGTCGCGAGAGCGACTATTTACGCTCCATGCAAAAAACTGCTGCAGCTTCTTCATAATCTGCTAGAATCTATCACCGCGCATTCGGGATGTGGCTCAGCTTGGTAGAGCGCTCGCTTCGGGAGTGAGAGGTCGCTGGTTCAAATCCAGTCATCCCGACCAGATTGCCAGCAAGGGGTTTCTGCATTTGTCGGAAGCCCCTTTGTTTTATTATGGTGCGATACGTGATAGTCTTGCACTCGCCGCACGGGCGGTGCACGCATACAAGGCTTTGGAGGATATGATGAGGATTCCCTTTCTGGGAGGTATTGGCGTTCCTGAGCTAATCATCATTCTGATTGTGGTTTTGCTGATCTTCGGTCCCAAGAACCTTCCCAAGTTGGGTAATGCCATCGGCAGGACGTTCAAGAGCCTGCGTGACGGCATGGACGGCAAAAAGAAGGATGACGAGTCCGAGAAGACGGTCGAGTCCGAGAGCGAGCCTGCGGCAGAGGCCGAGGAAAAGCGCGATGAGGCCCTCGAGGACAAGGTAGTGGACGGCGACATCGTCGTAGAGACAGACGAAGCCCCCGCCAAGAAGGCCGAGTAGCGCGAGACTGATAAGAAGACGCATGCGCGGCTTAGTGACCCGGGCATGCAGAGATAAAGGGAGCAAGGCATTATGGCGAACAACGCAAACGATGTGGTTCTGACCGCAGATGGCAAGGCAAAGCTCGAAGAGGAGCTGCGCTATCTCGAGACCGACAAGCGCGACGAGGTTGGCGAGCGCATCCGCATCGCGCGCGAGTTCGGCGACATCTCCGAGAATTCCGAGTATGACGATGCCAAGAACGAGCAGGCCATCCTCGAGCAGCGCATCGCCGAGATCAATGACGTTCTCGCGAATGCCCAGGTCGTCGACACCCCCAAGAAGGGCAATCGTGTCGTCATCGGCTCGACGGTCACGCTGACTGACGACGATGGCCGCGAGCGCGTCTTCACCATCGTCGGTGGCGCCGAGGCCGACAGCGCGCAGGGCAAGATCTCCAACGAATCCCCCGTAGGCGCTGCCGTGCTCGGTCATAAGAAGGGCGATGTCATCGAGTACGAGGGCCCGACTGGCCGCAAGATGAAGTTCACGCTCACGAAGGTCGGCCACTAATCATGTCCGACGCACAAGAGGAGATCGTCGACGATCCCGTAGAGGTTCGTCGCAACAAGCGCCAGGCGCTCATCGACGCCGGGCGCGATCCGTATGGCCATGCCTTTGCAAGCTCGCACACGGTCGAGCAGCTTGACGAGCAGTACGCCCATCTCGAAGACGGGCAGGACACCGAAGACGAAGTCGCCATCGCCGGCCGCGTCATGGCCAAGCGCGCGCAGGGCAAGGTCGCCTTTCTCGAGCTCATGGACCATACGGGCACCATCCAGCTCTTTTGCCGCATCAACGTCTTGGGCGAAGACGCCTTCGAGGAGCTGAAGGACCTGGATGTGGGCGATTGGATTGCCGTGCACGGCACCATGATGCGCACGCGTCGCGGTCAGCTTTCCGTGGCCGTCTCATCGTTCGAGCTCATGTCCAAGAGCCTGCGCCCGCTTCCCGAGAAGTTTCACGGCTTGCAGGACAAGGAGACGCGCTATCGCCAGCGCTATGTCGATCTGGTCGTGAACCCCGAGGTTCGCGAGACGTTCAAGAAACGCTCGCGCATCATCTCCGCCATTCGCCGCTTCATGGAAGACGAAGGATACTATGAGGTCGAAACACCGTTTTTGAACCCGATTATCGGCGGCGCGAACGCAAAGCCCTTCATCACCCATTTCAATGCGCTCGATCGTGATTACTATCTGCGCATCGCTACGGAGCTTCCCCTGAAGCGCTTGCTGGTGGGCGGTTTTCCCAAGGTGTTCGAGCTGGGGCGCATCTTCCGCAACGAGGGCATGGATCCCTATCACAATCCCGAGTTCACCACGATGGAAGCCTACGAGGCCTTTGGCGATCTCGAGTCCATGATGGACTTGGCCGAAGGCTGCTTCAAGGCCGCGGCCGAGGCTGCCTGCGGCACGTTGCACATCGAGTACCAGGGCACGCCCATCGATTTGTCTGGTGATTGGCGCCGTGCGACCATGATGGAGTTGGCCAGCGAGTATGCGGGCGAGGGCGTTTCCTTCGAGCGCACGCGCGAAGAACTCGTGGCCATTCTGGAGAAGAACGGTGGTCATGCCGAGGTCGCTTGGGGCAAGGGCAAGCTCATCGCAGAGATCTTCGAGGCCGTTGCCGAGGAGAAGATCATCCAGCCCACATTCGTCATCGATCATCCGCTCGAGATCTCTCCGCTCGCGAAGAAGCATCCGGACAATCCGGATCTCACGCAGCGCTTCGAGCTATTCATCTTGGGTCACGAGTACGCCAATGCCTTTACCGAGCTCAACGATCCGGTCGACCAGGCCGAGCGCTTCATGGAGCAGGTCAAGGCAAAGGACATGGGCGATGACGAGGCCATGGGCTTCGACGCGGATTACATTCGCGCGCTCGAGTACGGCATGCCTCCGGCTGGAGGCATCGGCATCGGCATCGATAGGCTCACCATGCTGCTCACCGATGCGCCTACCATCCGCGATGTGCTGCTGTTCCCGCACATGCGCGACGAGGCATGAGACAAGAGCGCCCCGACGATTTTGTCTCATTTCAATGGCGAAGGAGCATTTCATGAAGTTCGACAACATGGTCCTGTACGTCAAGCCCGGCTGTCCGTTTTGCCATCGCGTCCTCGACTTCATGGCTGCCAACGGCATCCAGGTCGAGACGGTTGACTCCACCGATTCGCAGCATCGCCAGGAGCTGCTCGACATGAACGGCACGACGCAGTCGCCTTGCCTGGTCGTCGATGGCGAGCCCATGCTCGAATCCGCCGACATCATCGCGTATCTGCAAAGTCGCATCGCATAATCTCCCCTCGTCGTTCCAAGTATGCGTCGCTGGGGCGTTGGGTAGCCGTCATCGTCTCGTCATCGCGTTTCTTGACCGCATGTCTATACTGGGAAGACCATCGCTCTCTTTCGAGGAGGCATCCGCGTATGTTTGAAAAGTTTACTGACAAGGCTCGCCGCGTCCTTGTTCTCGCACAAGAGGAGGCGCGCGAGCTGGAACAGCCCTACGTGGGCACCGAGCACCTGCTCCTGGGCCTGATTCGCGAAGGCGAGGGCATCGCCGCGCGCGCTCTGCATCAGCTCAACGTCACCTACGACGAGGTCATCAGTCAGATCAAGGAAATCACCGACCAAGACGCCCCTGCCGCCGCGGGGCACATCCCGTTTACCCCGCGCGCCAAGCGCGTGCTCGAGGGTGCCCTGCGCGAGACGCTGCAACTTGGCCAGAACTACATCTCGACCGAGCACCTGCTGCTCGGCATCATCCGCGAGGGCAACGGGGTCGCCATGCAGGTCCTCGCGAACATCGGCGTCGAGGGCAGCCAGGTGCGCGAGGCGGTCTCCGAGCTCATCAACAGCGCCCCCACGCCCGTGCCCTATGCCCCGATGGGCGCGCAGCAGCCGGGCGGGCGCCCCAGCCAGGGCTCCGCGCTCGAGGAGTTCGGCACCGATCTCACCAAGCTCGCGTCCCAAGACGCGCTCGACCCGGTCATCGGGCGCGAACGCGAAATCGACCGCGTCGAGCAGATCCTCTCGCGCCGCACGAAGAACAACCCCCTGCTTATCGGCGAGCCCGGCGTGGGCAAGACCGCCATCGCCGAGGGGCTTGCCCAACTCATCGCAGATGGTCAGGTGCCCGACGTGTTGCGTAACAAGCGCCTCGTGACGCTCGACGTCTCCGCACTCGTCGCTGGCTCGAAGTATCGCGGCGAGTTCGAGGACCGTCTCAAGAGCGTCGTCAAGGAGGTAAAGGACGACGGCAACATCATCCTGTTCATCGATGAGATGCACACCCTCATCGGCGCCGGTAGCGCCGAAGGCTCCATCGACGCCGCCGCCATCCTCAAGCCGCCGCTGTCACGTGGCGAAATCCAGGTGATCGGCGCGACGACCACGGACGAGTACCGCAAGCACGTCGAGAAGGACTCCGCGCTTTCCCGTCGTTTCCAGACGGTCATGGTCGAGGAGCCCACCATCGAGCAGTCCATCGAGATCCTCAATGGCCTCAAGGACCATTACGAGGCGCATCACCGCGTGCACTTCACCGATGCGGCAATCGAGGCGGCCGTCGAGCTCTCCAACCGCTACGTGCAGGATCGTTTCCTGCCGGATAAGGCGATTGACCTCATCGACGAGGCGGGTGCGCGCATGCGCATCAGCAACATGTCGGTCCCCGAGGACGTCGCCAAGGTCTCCGACAAGCTCAAGAAGCTGCGTGCGCAAAAGGAGGAAGAGGTCAGGCACCAGAACTTCGAGGCTGCCGCCCACCTGCGCGATAAGGAGAAGGAGCTCATCCGCGAGCGAGCGGAGCTCGAGGAGAAGTGGCGCGAGGAGGCGGCGCTCAACGTCGCCACCGTCGACACCGACCAGATCGCTGACGTCGTGTCGCTCGCGACCGGCGTTCCCGTCTCGAGCCTGACAGAGGCCGAGACCGCGCGCCTGCTGCGTATGGAAGATGCCCTGCACGAGCGTGTCATCGGGCAGAACGAGGCGGTAACCGCACTCTCGAAGTCCATCCGCCGTAGTCGCGCCGGGCTCAAGGACCCCAGGCGCCCCATGGGATCGTTCATCTTCCTCGGCCCCTCCGGCGTGGGCAAGACCGAGCTTTCTAAAGCGCTTGCCGAGTTCCTCTTCGGCACCGAGGACGCCCTCATCAACTTCGACATGTCCGAGTACATGGAAAAGCACACGGTCAGTCGCCTCATCGGCTCTCCGCCGGGCTACGTGGGCTATGACGAGGGCGGTCAGCTCACCAAGGCCGTACGCCAGAAGCCGTATTCCGTCGTGCTCTTCGACGAGATCGAGAAGGCGCATCCAGACGTATTCAACGTCCTGCTGCAGATTCTCGAGGAGGGTCATCTTACCGACGGCCAGGGTCGCAAGGTCGATTTCCGCAACACGATCATCATCATGACGAGCAACGTCGGTGCCCGCGAGATCACGCGTGAGAATCCGCTCGGCTTCTCGACGACGAACACGGGCGGTCTCACCGACAAGGAGATTCACGATTCGGTCATGTCCGAGCTCAAGAAGCTGTTCCGCCCCGAGTTCCTGAATCGCATCGACGAGACGATCGTCTTCCAGTCCCTCACGAGCGAGGACATCGCCCAGATTATCGACCTCATGATCGACGACCTGCGCCAGCGCCTCATCGTCCAGGGCATGAGCATCGAGCTCACGGAAGCAGCCAAGAAGCACGTCGCCGAAAAGGGCACGGACACCGCCTTTGGCGCCAGGCCGCTGCGTCGCGCGATTCAACGTCTCATCGAGGATCCGCTCTCCGAGGAGGTGCTCGAGGGCAAGTGGGGCGAGGGTTCCATCATCCTCGTCGACTACGTGGGCGACGAGCTCGTGTTCGCGCCGGGCGAGGGTGAGATTCCCAAGCTCAAGGCGCGCAAGACGCTTGCGCTCGAAAGCGCCGGCCCGGGAAGTTCGCTTCCTCCGGCGCAGGGCAGCGCGGAAGCTTCCGACTAACGCGAAACGGGGCAGTTTGGCCAGACCAAGTTGTCTCGTTTTCAACAGGTTTCTGCAAATGTGCCAGGGGGTCTGACCCCTTGGCACATTCATGTCGCGGGCACCTGCTTTCTTTATCCCATGTTATGATGGACTTACGGTTGCGATGAGGGGAGGATGCTTCATGGGTGTCATTCAGGGTATGGACGACGTCATGGAGATGGTCGCCCCCGGCACCGACTTGCGCATCGCACTCGACATGATTCTCTCGGCCGATAACGGCGCCCTCATTTGCATCGGTGACCTCGAATCCGTGCTCGCGCTCAGCGATGGCGGCTTCGAGATCGACGTGGCCTTCACCCCCAACCGTCTCTTCGAGCTCTCGAAGATGGACGGCGCCATCTTGCTCGATGCGCACGCCCGGCGCATCGTCCGGGCCAATGTTCACCTTTCGCCTACTATGGAGTACGAGACCAAGGAGACGGGCATGCGGCATCGCACCGCCATGCGCATGTGCGCGCAGACCGACACCGTTGCCATCACCGTCTCTCAGCGACGCAACGTCATCGATCTCTACTTTGGCGGCGAAAGCAAGACGCTGGGCAGGCCCCTCAAGTCGTTCTCCCAGCTCGACAGCATGATACTGGCGCTGCAGAACGCGCGCGAGTCCATCGATCACGAAATCAACCGGCTCATAGCGCTCGAGAACGCCGAATCGCCGGACGCGTAACCGCGAAGACGACAAGGAGGAGTCGTGGCAGACGATACGAAAGGTCTGGTCGAGGTGGGTATCGACCCCATTTCCATCCCCGCGGCCCTCACCCCGGCAGAGGTCGATCGGTTCGTCCATCAGATCAACACGCTCGAGAACGCGAGCAGCCTGCTTGCCGGTCACGTTTCCAAGAACCCCTCGACGGCTGCCATCATCGTCGCTGGTGGCGAAGGCGAGCGCTTTCGCAATCCTGGTGGCAAGCAGCTTTTCGAGGTGCTCGGCAAGCCGGTTCTCACGTGGTCTGCCGAGGCGTTTGACGCCGTACCCGACGTGGGCGTCATAGTCATCGTGTGCCCCGAGGAGCGCCAGGCGGAGTATTGCCGCAAGGCGATTGACCCGTATCCGTTTGTCACGCCCATCGAGTTTGCGGCCTCCGGCGAGGTTCGCCAGGAATCGGCCCTGAACGGCTTCGAGGCGCTTGCGAAGGAATACGAGATCGTTGCCGTGCACGATGGCGCCCGCCCGCTCATCACGCCCGAAATCATCTCCCACGCCATCAATCATCTCAAGGGTAACCTCGACATCGACGGCATCGTGGTGGGGCACCCGTCCGTCGACACGCTCAAGATCGTGAGCGACCGCATGATCGCCGCCACGCCGGATCGCAGCGCGTTTTGGGTTGCGCAGACGCCGCAGCTCTTCCGCACCGACATTTTCAGGCGCGCCTATCGGTCGGCCATGTACGATGGCTTCGTGGGCACGGACGATTCGTCGCTTGTCGAGCGCATCGGTGGTCGTGTTGCCATGTTCAACGGTCCGCGTGACAACATCAAGCTCACGGTTCCGGAAGATGTCGGTCCCGTCGTTGCCGCCTTGTCCGCTCGCGTTGCGCAACGCGAAGAATGAGGCACGCTGCCGTGTATGATTGGCACGCAATCTTGTGACTCTTGTCGGAAAGGGCGTCGTATGAATCGAATCGGATTGGGTTATGACGTGCATGCGTTTGCCGAAGGGCGCAGGCTCGTTCTCGGCGGCGTCGAGATTCCGCATGACAAGGGGCTTGACGGGCATTCGGATGCAGATGTGCTCGTGCACGCCATCATGGATGCGATTGTCGGGGCGATGCGCGCCGGTGATATCGGCAAGCTCTTTCCCGATACCGATCCTGCGTATAAGGATGCGGACTCCGTCAAGTTGCTCGAGCACGTGGGCGCGCTCGCGCGGGAGCAGGGCTATTCGATCGAGGACATCGATTCAGTCGTCATGCTCCAGGAACCCAAGATGTCCCCGTATCGCGAGCAGATGCGCGCAAACATCGCAGCCGCCCTGCGCATTCCCGTCGACAACGTGGGCGTCAAAGCCACGACGACCGAGCACTTGGGCTATGAAGGTAGGGGAGAGGGAGCGTCCGCCCAGGCCATCTGCCTGCTCTCACACCAATAGCAGAAAGTTAATTGGGGCGTTCTTTCTCGTTGCGCAACAGATGCTTTTATAACCTGTAAAGCCTGGCGCATTCCGAAAGGCTCGTGAGTGAAACAAGAAACGACAAAACGGTCTTGCGAGGACTGTCTGAGCGTGCGGTTTTTGCACGCGAGTTCCGCAGTAGTTTTGCCGTTTCGCAGTTTCGGTACGAACGCCGCCTTTCGGAATGCGCCAGGCGCCATTACTGTTAATATATTCGGACGTACGCAAGACTGCACCGAGGAGTGACCATGCAAATCTACAACACCGCGACCCGCCGCAAAGAGGAGCTCGTGACGCACGAGCCGGGCAAGGTGGCGATGTACGCATGTGGTCCCACGGTCTACAACTACATTCACATCGGCAACGCGCGCACCTTCCTCATCTTCGACATGGTGCGCAAGTACCTGAAGTATCGCGGCTACGAGGTCGCCTTCGTCCAGAACATCACCGATGTCGATGACAAGATCATCAAGCGCGCGCAGGAGGAGGGTAAGACGCCCGAGGAGATCGCGGCGTTCTATACCAAGGCCTTCATCGACAACATGCGCACCTTCGGCATCGACGATCCGGACGTGCGCCCACGTGCCACGCAGGAGATTCCCGAGATGATCGAGCTTGTGCAGCGCCTCATCGATCGTGGCCATGCCTACGAGGTCGATGGCGACGTGTACTTCTCGGTACGTTCCTTCCCCAAGTACGGCGAGCTTTCCGGTCGCAATGTCGACGACTTGCAGAGCGGTGCCCGCGTTGACGTGGACGAGCGCAAACGCGACCCGCTCGATTTCGCGCTCTGGAAGGCCGCCAAGCCAGGCGAGCCGCATTGGTCATCGCCGTGGGGCGAGGGGCGCCCGGGCTGGCATCTCGAATGCTCGGCCATGTCGCAGAAGTACCTCGGCGTGCCGCTTGACGTTCATGGCGGTGGCTCCGATCTCGTCTTTCCTCATCACGAAAACGAGAAGGCGCAGACCGAGGCCGCATATGACGAGGACTTCGTCCGTTACTGGATGCATTCGGGCATGCTGCGCATCAACTCCGAGAAGATGTCAAAGAGCCTGGGCAACTTCCTGCTGCTCAAGGACGTTCTCGAAACCTGCAATCCCAGCGCCTTGCGCCTGCTCATGCTGCAGACGCACTATCGCTCGCCGCTCGATTTCTCCGACGCGCGCCTTGCCGAGGCCGACACGTCGTATGGCCACCTGTGCACGACCGTGCGCAACTTGCGCTGGGCCGCGGAACACGCCGCCGAGGATGCCGAGGACAATCCCTCCGAGCTTGACCAGGCGCGCGAGGCGATGCGCACCGGTTTTGTCGAGGCCATGGACGATGATTTCAACACGGCGGGGGGATTAGCCGCAATCTTCTCGTTTGCCAACGAATGCAACCGCTTTCTCGAATCGCATGACCGCATGAACACCGCCGACCGCGAGGCTGCGCTGCTGAGCGCGGATGCCATCGAGGAGCTCATGGGCGTGCTCGGCATAGCGATGCCGGCATCCGGTGATGCGGATGAATGGCCGGTGGAAGTGTGCGACCTCGCCGCACGGACCTGCAACTACGCGGGCGATGATCCGCACGCGGCGGCCGACGCCCTGCTCGAGGCCCGCGCGCAGGCTCGGGCCGAGAAGAACTGGGCGCTTGCCGATGCCGTTCGAGATGGCCTCACGGCGCTTGGGTTCACCATTGAGGACACCCCCAACGGAGCGCGGGTCAGTTATGGAGAGTGAACACCTCGAGGGGCGACACGCTCTCGCGGAAGCACTCGACGCAGGCGTTCCCGTCCAGCTCGTCTATGCGAGCGATTCCGCCCTTCGCGACAAACGCACCTCCAAGTTGCTTGCCCGTGCGCAGGCAGATGGTATCCGCGTCGAGCGCGCCACGGCCAAGGAGCTTGACGCCCGGTCGTCCCATGGGGCCCACCAAGGCATTGTTGCCCAAGTCGAACCGTACGAGTACGTGGGGTTGCGCCAGCTCGTCGACCAGGCGGCCGACGCCGAAGATGCGCTCATCATCGCCTGCGACCATATAACGGATGCCGGCAACTTCGGAGCCATCGTGCGCACGGCCGACGTGGTCGGTGCGACGGGCGTGCTCATCCCCAACCGCCGCTGCGCGCGTGTGACCACGGCGACGTACAAGACTTCCGCGGGAGCGGTTGCGCACATGCCCATCGCGCAGGAGGCGAATCTGGTCAAGAGCCTCGAGCGTCTCAAGGACGAGGGGTTCTGGATTATCGGAGCGAGCGAGCACGCCAGGACGCTCCTGTGGGATGCCCCGCTTTCGGGTCGCATCGTGCTCGTCATGGGATCGGAGGACGCGGGGCTTGCCCGCCTCACACGCGAGACTTGCGACATGCTCGTCTGCCTTCCGCAGGCGGGGCATGTCGAGTCGCTCAACGTCGCGCAGGCGACTACCGCGCTCGCCTACGAATGGATGAGGCAATGCAACGCCGCCAGGTCCTGATCGTCGACGGATACAACGTCATTCGGAACAACGATCGCTACGCGTATCTCGGCATAGACTACGAAAGCGGGGAGGGTTGGAACAAGGCCCGCGAAGCGCTCATCAACGATGCCGCCCAGCTTGCCCAGGAACATTACGAACGCTGCACGGTCGTCTTCGATGCCGCCGGCAATCCCGATTCGACGGGAACTCCCGTGCGCAAGGCGGGTATCGACGTGGTTTTCTCCCCTGCGGGGGTGAGTGCCGATAGCGTTATCGAACGACTCGCGCACGACGCACGCGAAAGCGGTTTCGAAGTTGTGGTCGTTTCGTCGGACTTCACCATTCAGGCGACCGTTTTCGGGGGTGGGGTCGCGTCCCTCTCGTCGCTCGCATTCACCGCGGACAGCGCGGATGTCGAGGAGGAGCGACGCGGGCTCGCCCGTCAGGCCGCGAGCGAAAAGCGCACCGTCGCTGACAGGATTGATGCCGAGACGCGCGCCAAGCTCGAGGCCATGGTGCGCGGTGAGCGCGGATGAGGAGTCGCCCCCGTCCTGGGCGACTCCTCATCCGCGCATCAAGTGTGATACACTGCCGGACGCGGTTTTGCCAGCGTGGCGCAACGGTAGCGCAGCGGTTTTGTAAACCGAGGGTTGCGGGTTCGATTCCTGCCGCTGGCACCAGCCGCATTCGTGCAGCGAGAGGTATAGCTACACCCGGATGCGTGGTATAGCGGCTTTTTCGTTGACAACATCTGATGTGCGCGGTATCATCTCGTGCGCTATGCGGCTAGACTGCATCGCGCGCAGCTTGAAAAGCGTATACAGATTAGTGAGTCACAAAGATGGGCGTGTGCCGGAGCGGTTAATCGGGACGGGCTGTAAACCCGTTGGCTTTGCCTACCATGGTTCGAATCCATGCGCGCCCACCACCTTTGCCTGTGTAGCTCAGGGGTAGAGCACTTCCTTGGTAAGGAAGAGGCCATCGGTTCAAATCCGATCACAGGCTCCATTTACTTCACACTCATCAGAGTTTGAACGATCAAATGGCGGCGTAGCTCAGTTGGTCAGAGCGCACGGTTCATACCCGTGTTGCCATTGGTTCGAATCCAATCGCCGCTACCAGTTTTTTCGCCTCAGAACGAGGCTCAGCACGTATAAAATAGTAGTTTGGTAATGACGCGTATCCCAAAGCGGGGACGCGCATGCAATCAGCAAACAGGAGGATATGATGGCTGAAAAGGAAAAGTTTGACCGCTCCAAGCCGCATGTAAACATCGGCACCATTGGTCACGTCGACCATGGCAAGACCACGCTTACCGCGGCTATCTCCAAGACGCTTTCCGACAATGACGGTTCGCATGGCACCGCCACCGCCGACTTCACCGCATTCGAGGATATCGACAAGGCTCCTGAAGAGCGCGAGCGCGGCATCACGATTTCCATCGCCCACATCGAGTACGAGACCGACAAGCGTCACTACGCTCACGTCGACTGCCCGGGCCATGCTGACTACGTCAAGAACATGATCACGGGTGCTGCTCAGATGGACGGCGCCATCCTCGTTATCGCCGCCACCGACGGCCCGATGGCCCAGACCCGCGAGCACATCCTGCTCGCCCGCCAGGTCGGCGTTCCCTACATCGTCGTCTTCCTGAACAAGTGCGACATGGTTGATGACGAGGAGCTCATCGACCTTGTCGAGATGGAGACCCGCGACCTGCTCACCGAGTACGACTTCCCCGGCGATGATATCCCCATCATCCGCGGCTCCGCCCTCAAGGCCCTCGAGGGCGACAAGGGCTATCAGGATGCCATCTGGGAGCTCATGGACGCTGTCGACGAGTACATCCCGACTCCCGCCCGCGAGACCGATAAGCCGTTCCTCATGGCCATCGAGGATGTCTTCACCATCACCGGTCGTGGCACCGTCGCCACGGGCCGCGTCGAGCGTGGCGTCTGCCATGTCAATGACGAGGTTGAGATCGTCGGTATCCGCCCGACGCAGAAGACGGTCGTCACCGGCGTCGAGATGTTCCGCAAGCTGCTCGACGAGGCCGAGGCTGGCGACAACGTCGGTCTGCTGCTCCGCGGGGTCAAGCGCGAGGAGATCGAGCGTGGCCAGGTCGTCTGCAAGCCGGGTTCCGTTACCCCGCACACCAAGTTCAAGGGCCAGGTCTACGTCCTGACCAAGGAGGAGGGTGGCCGTCACACGCCGTTCTTCACCAACTATCGTCCGCAGTTCTACTTCCGCACCACCGACATCACGGGCACGGTTATCCTGCCGGACGGTGTCGAGATGGTCATGCCGGGCGACAACGTTGAGATCACGGGCGAGCTCATTCACCCGATCGCCATGGAAGACGGCCTGAAGTTCGCCATCCGCGAGGGTGGTCGCACGGTCGGCTCCGGTCGCGTTACCGAGATCATCGAGTAACACGCACCATTAGGTTATGAGCAGACGGGCCCGGCGGTTTTACGACCGTCGGGCCGTGTTCTGCGATTGAGGAGGATGTAATGCGCACGTTGGTCACCTTGGCCTGTACTGATTGCAAGCGCCGCAATTACACGACCAAGAAGAACAAGCAGAACAACCCTGAGCGCATCGAGCTGAAGAAGTACTGCCGCTGGTGCGGTCATCACACGCTGCACCGCGAGACTCGCTAGTTGTACTCGCTAAGTGTTCAGGAGTGGTCTACAATGGCTAGACCAGATGAACAGGCCAGTAGCTCCAATTGGTAGAGCGTCGGTCTCCAAAACCGAATGTTGGGGGTTCGAGTCCCTCCTGGCCTGCCAGACTATTCCGGCCAACTTTTCAGTTGGCCTCTTTTAAGGTATGAACAACCTTATACGAACGGATCAAGATGGCTACGAAGAAACACAAGAAGCGCAAGCGCGACACACGCACCGAGGAGCAAAAGGCTCAGTCGGCGCGTGATCTTGCGCAGGCAAGCGAGCAATCGCAAACGCAGAAGAAGGCGGCCGTGCTCTCTCGTTCCAAGGACAAGAGTCCCGAGAAAGCCAAGGCCACCAAGGCCGTTGCCAAGAGCGATCCCAACAAGAAGCCCAGCCTCTGGCGTCGTTTCGTCAACTATTGCAAAGAGGTCAAGGGTGAGATGCAACGCGTGGTATGGCCCACGCGTCCCGAGCTCGTCAACGCGAGCCTCATCGTCGTCGGCGCCCTCGTGTTCTTCGGCGTCGGCATCGCCATCATCGACAACATCATCATCATTCCGCTTGATGCCATCGCAACTCTGGGAGTGAACGCCAATGGCTAGAAGATGGTATGTCATCCACACCTATTCGGGTTACGAGAACAAGGTCAAGACTAACATCGAGCATCTCATCGAGACGCAGGGTCTCGAGAACAACATCTTCGAGATTCTCATTCCTACCGAGGAGGTCACCGAGCTCAAGGAAGGCGGCCGTCGCGTCACCACCGAGCGCAAGGTCTTTCCCGGCTACGTTCTGGTCAAGATGAACCTCGATGCTCGCACCCAGGTTGCCGTACGCAATACGCCGGGCGTCACCGGGTTTGTCGGCAGCGAGGGTCAACCCGTTCCGCTGACGCGCGACGAGTTCAACAAGATTACCAAGCGTGTGAGCCCCGAGGCTCCCAAGAAGACCTCCACCGATTTGGAAGAGGGTCAGTCAATCAAGGTCGTGAGCGGTCCGCTCGCAGATTTCGATGGCACCGTCTCGGAGGTCAATGCCGAGGCCGGCAAGGTCAAGGTGCTCGTCTCGATCTTCGGACGCGAGACGCCGGTCGAGCTGAGCTTCGATCAGGTGGCGAAGATCTAAACTTGGCAGAAACGCGCGCGCCGTGCCTCGATGTGGAAGAGGGCTTCTCACGGTACTGCGCTTTCGATAGATAGAGTAAAAGCCCATTAGGGCAGGTACGTAGTAAGGATTCACATCATGGCAAAGGACAAGGAAGTATCGGGCTTCATCAAGCTTCAGATTCCTGCTGGCCAGGCAAATCCGGCTCCCCCGGTAGGCCCGGCACTCGGCGCCCAGGGCGTCAACATCATGCAGTTCTGCACGGCATTCAACGCCGAGACCGCAGACAAGGGCAACACCATCATCCCGGTCGAGATTACGGTCTACGAGGATAAGTCCTTCGACTTCATCTGCAAGACTCCGCCGGCAGCGGTTCTCATCCGCCAGGTACTCGGCATCCAGAAGGGTAGCGGCGTCCCGCAGCGCGACAAGGTCGGCACGCTCACGCAGGCCCAGCTCACCGAGATCGCCGAGACTAAGCTCCCCGATCTCAATGCCAACGATATCGAGGCAGCAAAGAAGATCGTGGCGGGTACCGCTCGCTCCATGGGCGTCCTGGTCGAAGAGTAGATACGCGGCGTAAAGGATACGCCGCTAGATGTGGGAGGGCCGGCCAGGTCCGTTGACCACGAGGAGGAAAGAAAATGGCAAAGCACGGAAAGAAGTACGAGGCCGCACTGGCCAAGGTCGACGAGGACAAGCTGTACACGCCGCTCGAGGCGTGCGCGCTTGCCAAGGAGCTCGCGAGTGCGAAGTTCGACGAGAGCATCGAGGTCGCGTTCCGTCTCAATATCGACACTCGCCAGGCCGACCAGCAGGTCCGCGGCTCCATCTCGCTGCCCAACGGCACCGGCAAGGAAGTCCGCGTCGCCGTCTTCGCCGAGGGCGATAAGGCCAAGGAGGCCCTCGAGGCTGGCGCCGACGTCGTCGGTTCCGATGATCTGGTCGCCGACGTGCAGGCGGGCAACATCAACTTCGACGCCGCCGTCGCGACTCCCGACATGATGAGCAAGGTCGGTCGTCTGGGTAAGGTCCTCGGTCCTCGCGGCATGATGCCCAATCCCAAACTCGGCACCGTCACTCCCGATGTTGCCAAGGCCGTTAGCGAGCTCAAGGGCGGCAAGGTCGAGTATCGCGCTGATCGCTATGGCATCTGCCATGTCAACATCGGCAAGGTCTCCTTCGAGCCCAAGGCCCTCGCCGAGAACTACGGTGCGCTCTACGACGAGATCCTGCGCGTGAAGCCGGCTGCGACCAAGGGCCGTTACGTCAAGTCCATCGCGCTTTCCTCGACGATGGGCCCTGGCATCAAGGTTGCCAGTGACATCGTCCGCAACTACACCGAGGCGTAAGAAAAAGCACGATCTTAATGTTCAGCGGAGTGCTTACGTACTAGTTTGTACGCTTCGCACATGCAAAGAAGCCCGGGTTTCGTGCCCGGGCTTCTTTCGTCTTACAGCTTGGAGTTGTTGATATCGTAGGGCGTTGCCTGATAGACGTAGTAGTTCAGCCAATTGGTGTAAAGCAACTGCGCCGGGGCGCGCCAGTTTGACCGAGGCGTCTTTGACGGGTCGTCATCGGGGAAGTAATGCCTTGGCACCTTGGGGTTCAGCCCTTTGCCAAGGTCACGCGCGTATTCCTTCGCAAGCGTATCGGTGTCGTACTCAGGATGTCCAAAAACGAAGAAGTGCCTGTTATTCGTGCTCTTCGCGATGAATACGCCCGCCTCGTCTGATACGGCTATGATTTCGAGGTCATCGACCGCCTCGATATCCTCCTGGCGAACCTCGGTGTGACGCGAGTGCGGTGCATAGAGCACGTCGTTGATACCGCGGACGAGCGGGCTCGACGGCTTTACGATGTTATGGGCGAAGACGCCCGACATCTTCTCCTCGAGCTCGTATTTCTCGACGCCGTAGTGATAGTAGATGCCCGCCTGGGCGCCCCAGCAGATGTAGAGCGTCGAAAAGACGTGAGTTTTTGCCCACTCGAAGATCTCGCAGAGCTCGGGCCAGTAGTCGACCGTCTTGAAGTCAAGAAGCTCCACGGGCGCGCCCGTGATGATCATGCCGTCGTAGCGCCTGTGGCGGATGTCGTCGAGGCTGACGTAGAAGGACTCGAGATGCTCTGCGGCCACGTGCTCGGCACGATGGCTCACCGTTTGGAGCAATTCGACCTCGACTTGAAGGGGCGTGTTCGAGAGTTTGCGCAGAAGCTGCGTCTCCGTCTCGATTTTCGTTGGCATAAGGTTCAAGATGAGAACGCGAAGCGGACGTATGTCCTGGTGGATTGCACGGTGCTCCGTCATCACGAAGATGTTCTCGCCCTCGAGTATGCTGGTGGCCGGAAGCGCATCCGGAATTCTGATTGGCATGGTCAAATCCTTCCGTAGGCGCTCCATGATATCAGGGCCTCGCTGGTGATACCATGAGGCCGGTCGTTCATTTCGTTTTGAACAAGGAGAGCCCATGACCTCGGAAATCGGCACCACATGCGTTCAGGGTGGCTACCATCCCGGAAACGGCGAACCGCGCCAGATTCCCATCTACCAGAACACGACGTGGAAGTACGATTCGAGCGAGTTCATGGGAAGGCTCTTCGATCTTGAGGAGGAGGGCTACTTCTACACGCGTCTCCAGAATCCCACCAACGATTGCGTGGCCGCGAAGATCTGCGAACTCGAGGGTGGGTCAGCGGCGATGCTCACGTCCTCGGGGCAGGCGGCAAATTTCTATGCGGTCTTCAACATCGCGGGCTGCGGAGACCACGTGGTCTGCTCGACGTCAATCTACGGTGGCACGTACAACCTGTTCGCGCATACGATGAAGCGGATGGGCATCGAGTTCACCTTCGTCTCCCCGACATGCAGTGACGAGGAGCTCGAGAGTGCCTTCCGCCCGAATACGAAGGCCGTGTTCGGCGAGACTGTCGCGAATCCCGCGCTCACGGTTCTCGATATCGAGCGTTTCGCGAAGGCGGCCCATGACCACGGGGTCCCGCTCATCGTCGACAACACGTTTCCCACGCCAATCAACTGTCGCCCCATCGAGTGGGGTGCCGATATCGTCACCCACTCCACGACGAAGTACATGGACGGCCATGGCGCCGCGGTTGGTGGTTGCATCGTCGATTCGGGCAGGTTCGATTGGGAGGCCTATGCCGAGAAGTATCCTGGTCTGACCACTCCCGACGAAAGCTATCACGGCGTGGTCTATACCAGGCAATTTGGCAACGAGGGGGCATTCATCACGAAGGCGACGGCGCAGCTCATGCGCGACTTGGGATCAATTCAGTCGCCCCAAAACGCCTTTTTGCTGAACATGGGCCTCGAAAGCCTTCACCTGCGCGTGGCCCGGCACACCAAGAACGGTCTCGCGGTTGCGGAGTTCCTGAACCGGCATCCAAAGGTGGCATGGGTGCGATACGCCGATTTGCCCGGTGATGAAAGCCACGATCTCGCGAAGAAGTACCTACCCAACGGATCTTGCGGCGTGGTGAGCTTTGGCGTTGCGGGTGGACGCGATGCTGCGGAGCGCTTCATGTCCGCGCTTGAGCTCGCGCAAATCGCGACCCATGTCGCGGATGCGCGTACCTGCGTGCTACATCCCGCAAACGCAACGCATCGCCAGATGACAGACGCGGAGCTGGAGGCAGCCGGAATAACCCCTGACCTCATCCGCCTTTCATGCGGCATCGAGGACCCAGAGGACTTGATTGCCGACCTCGAGCAGGCACTCGAGGCAGTCTAGAGACGACACCGTCATGCGCATGTCTGCCTTGCCGTTTCGTACAGCCTCATGACCTGCGCGCTTGGCCGCTTGGGAAAGACCAGACCGTAGGGCATGTCATGTGGCTCGGCAAGCGGGATGCAAACGAGGTTCGGATGTATGTCCTCCCAGATCTCGGTCGTGACGATGGCGCGGTTGTTCAGCTCGCAATCCGTGAATAGCTCCATCGTGTAGAAGGGGACATCGGTAATCCGGTTGGCGCCGAGTCCGGTAAGGTAGGAGCGTGCCGCATCGTAATCGGCCGATATCCCCGGTCTCATCATGACCAGGTCGAGGTCATGGAGCACATTCGAATCGAGCGCGTGCGGAATGACGGTGCCGAGGGAACGCGGTACCGCGACGCACAGCCGCGTTCGCGTCAGTTCGAGGAAAAGACACTGCTCCCGATACAACTCGGACATGTAGAGTCCCTCCATCACGTCATACGATACGCCGAGTCCCCGCAGGTAGTTGCCCGGTTCGACCCCGGCACTCTCGAGCGAGATGATGTCGATGCGAGTGCCCGGCGCACGCTCGATCATGTGCGACCAGATTCCCGGAAGCATGCGGCATTTCATGAGAAGGGAGGTTGCCACCCGTATGGGTTCCTCGTCGTTTTGGATTTGACGCGCACGGGCGATCGCCTCGTCGCAGTGGCGGACGATCTCGACGGCGTCTCGATAGAGCGATTCTCCTGCCTCGGTGAGCTTGATGCCCCGACGCCCACGCTCGAACAAGACGATGCCGAGTCGCTGCTCGAGAAGGTCGATCTGCTGGATGAGCGAGGACGGCGCTATGTAGAGTGCCCGCGCTGCCTTGCTGAAGCTTCCCGCGTTCGCCGTTTCGATAAAGGACTCAATGTGTCGTGAGTACATGCTCACCTCTTTGTGTAAGGCTTAGACCTGAAATTGCTATAGAGAAAAGCGCGATTAAAAGAGAATTATAGCAACTACTATAAGGTCACGTACGAAATTGGAGGGGATATCATGGACGTGCGCGTACTTAAACGGAAAAGATATGTCTATCTATTTGCGTCGGCTGCATCGTTTCTGGTGCTGGGCCTTGTCTATGCCTGGTCGCTATTTGCCACGCCTCTCGCCACAATCTACGGCTGGGAGATGGCGGCGGTCAAGGTGACATTTACCATTTGCATGATGTCCTTTTGCGTGGGCGGCCTCATTGGCGTGCGCGTGCTCAGGCGCCTTGGCGTGCGCGGCGCCATACTGATGGCAGCCGCGCTTCTCGTTTGCGGTTTTGCGGGAACGGCAATTCTGGCCCAATACGGCATATGGGCCCTGTACATATGCTATGGCGTATGCATTGGCTGCGGCACGGGCCTGGGCTACAACGTCACCATCGCCACGGTGACCTTGTGGTTTCCCGATAGGACCGGCTTTGCCTCCGGCGTCATGTTCATGGGCTTTGGCCTCGGATCTCTTACCCTGGGAACGCTCACGCGCGTCATTATCGGGACGGCGGGCATACCCGTCGCGCTCGGCGTCGTCGCGGCCACGGCCTGCGTCGTTTTCGTGTTTCTGGCCTGCTTCTTGAAGCGCGCTCCCGAGAACATCAGCGAGCTTTTGGGTGTCGGCACGCAAAAGGAAGACCTGGCAAAGGAGGAGCTCTCATCCGATGCCGAATTCGTGACGGATGCCAAGTCCGCCCCAGATGCCGAGGCGGATCAGCGCAGGATCTTCCGTGACCCTGCGTTTTACGGCTACTACCTATGGGCGATCATCATCCTTGGCGCAGGACTCGTCGTCATCGGCACGTCCATGCAGGGAGCCTTGGAGCTGAGCGTTGATGCGACCTTCGCCGCGACGCTCGTGGGCATCATCCCCATCGTGAATGGATTGTCAGGTCTTTCCATGGGCGTCGTTTACGACAAGAAGGGCTTGCAGTTCTCCATGATCTTGGTCGCAACGATTGCCTTCGCGGCCTGCACGGTTCTCACCTGCGCCTTCTTCTTCGGTTTGGGATGGCTCTACGTCATCGGCTGTCTGATGATGGTGGTGGGCTATGGTAGCGTAGCGCCCCAGGCCACCGCGTTTGCCCGCGAGCGCTATGGTCAGAAGCGCTTCCCGCATCACCTGGCCATCGTGAATACCGACATCGCCGGTGGCTCGGCCTTCCAGCAGGCTGTGATGAGCGCCTGC
>OGPU01000128.1_pt1 | contig 100106 bp, 87 predicted proteins | sample 1552991 | NCBI WGS metagenome assembly OGPU01 (sample SAMEA2580296, study PRJEB22360) | human gut metagenome | biome: human gut; feature: human-associated habitat; material: faeces | place: Denmark | collected 2008/2010 | reverse complement strand
AACTTAATTCTTTAAGTCTTAAGATTCTTTTAGGTTTGGGAGTAGTGCTATCTTTAATTACTTTTAAACAGTTGTTTCCAATTGTCCACTAAAAAAATTGTTTGGGAGTAGTGCTATCTTTAATTACTTTTAAACTATGTGTATTGTGTCAAGTCATGTATTCAAGTTTGGGAGTAGTGCTATCTTTAATTACTTTTAAACCTGCAACGTCTTTATCAAATAATGTACCTTGTTTGGGAGTAGTGCTATCTTTAATTACTTTTAAACCTAATGTGATTCTCAATAATTTATAATACAGTTTGGGAGTAGTGCTATCTTTAATTACTTTTAAACTAAAATTGTCATCTTATCAACTTCAAAATTGTTTGGGAGTAGTGTTATCAAAGTATAAAAAAAGAAGAAAACTTTTGTGAATTCTTCTTTTTTTATTTTAATTTCATATTTTGTAATTTTTTAGCTATACTTTTAGCTTCATCTGATGATTGGCATCTTATGACAATTTTATTTTGATCTACTTCTATTTTTAATAGGGAATTTAAATTTGGATTTTTATATGTTCTTACTAATTCTTCTATTTCATGGGTAGTTAATTTATTATCGATTATCTTTTTAAATACTTCTTCTTTTTGTTCATCTGTACTTAATCCATTAAGTGGTCTTGCTGAACTATAAGATAATTTATGATTTAATATTGCTTTCTTTATATCTTCAGGTAAAGAGAGCAATTCTGCATAATTTATCAACTGAGATTTAGAGACATGAATTAATTTGCTTAATTCTGAGTAACTTAGATTTAATTTTTCCTTTAGTTTCTTATATGCTATTGCTTGAATTAATGGGTTATCGGCATTATTTTTCAGATATTCTAAATAATATAAAATAGCTTGTTCTTCTGTGACATGTTTTAAAAGATGTCCTTGAAAAGAATTTTTGTTTTGTTTTTTAGCTGATATATATTCTTCCCATCCTGAAAAAACTGTGGGCTTGTCTTTATTTATAAAAAGAAAAACCGGAAAGACTTGATTTCGATCTTCATTAATTTCTTTATTGAAATAATTCTCATCAAATAAATCTAATACCGGAGTTTTGGCCATATCAAAAATGGCAACATTGGTGCTTTGAAGGTTTCTTTCAATTTGGCTTGAAATGGTTTTTCCTTCGTATTGTTTAATTAATTGGGTTAATTTTCCTGAAATGCTGGTCTTGGAATTGACCTGTTTTTTAGATGTCTTTTTTATTGACATAATCAATAACCTCTCTTGCTAAAGAAGAATAGGCTAATGTTCCCGCTGCTTTAGGTTTATAATTTATTATCGGTTTTCCTAAAGCTGTACATTCGGCCAATGTTATATTCCTTGGAATTGATGTTGCCAAAGTTTTTTCTTTGAATATTCCAGTAATTTCCGAACTTACTTCGGTGCATAATCTTGCTCTTGCATCAAACATAGTCAACAAGAAACCGAGAATATCCAAGTTTTCATTGGTGGTTGATTGAATACTTTTTATTGTTGATAAAATTTGTGCTACTGCTTCCATAGCAAAATATTCGCATTGTACAGGAATCAAAACAGAAGTTGAGCATGTTAAAGCATTTCCTGAGAAGAATCCTAAAGAAGGAGGGCAATCGATAATTACAAAATCATATTTTTCAATTATTGGTTCTATCGTTCTTTTGAGTGTATAGTAATCTGGTGAATTTCCATTATTGATAAGAGTTGATTCAACAAGAGCTAATGAAAGGTTAGCTGGTAATAAATCAACGTTTTTTATAACGTTTTTTTTCAAAACTTTTTTTACATCTGCGGTCATTAAAAGAGCATCAGCAATAGTTCTTTTTAAAACTGTTGAATCCACTCCTATCCCTCTTGAGCAATTTCCTTGAGGGTCTAAATCGATCAACAAAACTTTTTTATTGCTGGCGCCTAAACAAGCTGATAAATTTATAGCAGTGGTAGTTTTTCCAACTCCACCTTTTTGATTTGCAATTGATATAATTTCTGTCATAAAAAACACCGCTTGAAAAGTATAGCAAAAAGCAGAGAAAAATTAAAGAAAAATTGAGATTTTTTCTATATTAATTAAAAAGTAAGTAAAATGTTTTTTTATATCTTTTATTGTAAAGAGGTATCTTATTTATTTCTTATGCATTTATTTTAATATGAAAATAATTATCTTATTTTTCTTTCTTATTTTTAATTCTCATTTTGTAAATATCCAAAGCAATGCATTTCCTGATATTAATTGTTCTAGCTATATTGTCATGAATGCTAAAACTAAGGAAGTTTTAGCAGGAAAAAATATCAATTTAAAAAGATCTGTTGCATCAATTTCAAAAATAATGACCGCTATTTTAGCTTTAGAAAGCGGAGAAATCTTCGACATGGTAACAATTGATGAAAAAGATACGAAGATGGAAGGAAGTTCGATATATTTAAAAATAGGAGATAAAATTTCTATATTAGATTTAACCTATGGTCTTTTACTTCGTTCGGGAAATGATGCTGCTTCAGCAATAAGTAGGCATATTGAAAAAAATGATAATTTTGCTTTAAAAATGAATGAAAAAGCACAAGAATTAAATCTATCAGATAGTACTTTTAATAACCCTTCAGGATTAGATATCGATGATGAAGGAAATATTTCTACTAGTTTTGATATTGCTTCTTTATATTCCTATTGCCTTGAAAATAATCTTTTTAAAGCAATTGTCAGCACCAAAAATTATTCCATCAATAATGTTTCTTGGAGAAACAAAAATAAATTACTTCATAGATATCAATATTGTACTGGCGGAAAAACTGGCTATACATATAAAGCCAAAAGAACTTTGGTAACCAGTGCCAAAAAAGAAGATTTTGAACTTGTTATAGTAACTTTAAATTGTGGAAATGACTTTTCTATTCATGAAAGTCTATATGAATATTTTTTTAATAATTATTATTACATTAATTTTTTGGAGAAAGGAATCAATTATATCAACGATAAAATTATCAAAAGTGAAAAAAATATCGGTTTGACAATAGAGAAAAATAAACTTGATGATAATACATATAAAATATATAGATTCGATAACAATAATAATCTTTTAGAATGTCAGTTAAGAAAAAATAATGAAATACTTTGGTCGAGGTTTTTAAATGAATAAAATTTTTATTGGAATTGCTGTTTTATCTTTAATCTATGGATTGATTACTGGCCGTTTTATCGATATGGCAAATGTTATTTTGTCCATTCCTGAAGATGGTCTTAAAATTGCAGTTGCTCTTGTTTTCTCAGCAGTTTTCTGGAATGGTATCATGTATATTTTAGATGAAGTAGGAGTTATTAAATTTATAGCTAAATTACTTCATCCATTATTGCATTTTTTAATGCCTGAATTAGATGATGAGCAAACTTTTAAATATATTTCTACAAATATTGCTGCCAATATGTTCGGTCTAGGTTTTGCTGCTACTCCTAGCGGTTTAAATGCCATGAAAAGAATGAAGAGCTTAAGCAAAGAGAAAGAGGGTGTTGCTACCGATTCAATGGTGACATTTCTTGTTTTAAATACTGCTGGAGTTACAATTATACCAACTTCTGTTTTAGCTATAAGACAAATGTATGGTTCTTCTAATCCTGCTGATTTTGTTCTTCTTGGTATATTTTCAACATTCATGGCTTGTGTAGCTGGATTATGGCTCGATAGAATTTTAAAGAAAAAGAGAATGAAAAAATGATATCTACCTTATCTTTATTGATGATTCCCTGCTTAATTTTATTTACATTTTTACTGGCAGGCATAAAAAAAGTTAAAGCTTATGATATTTTTGCTAAAGGATGTAAAGATGGATTAAATCTTTTTACCGAAGTATTTCCTTCGGTGATTGCAATGGTTATGGCGGTATCTTTATTAAAATCTTGTGGAATATTAAAAGATTTAGCCGCTTTGCTCGGAAGAATTTTTCCTTCTGCTAACCTTATAGCAGATTTAACTCCTATGGTTATATTCCGTCCAATTTCTGGTTCAGCTTCAATCGCTGCTTTATCTTCAATCTGTGCTAGCGATGCTGATAGTTTAAGCTGTAAAATCGCTTCAACCATTCAAGGATCAACCGATACAACTATTTATGTTTTAGCACTTTATTTTTCATCTGTAGGAATTACAAAATGGAAACATGCTCTTCCTGTTGGTTTATTCGCTGATTTTGTCGGTATGTCTATCGCTATTATTCTCGGCTTACTATTTTTTAGATAATAGTCATTTTATCCATATTATGATAAAATAAGCACATGGAAAATAGATTACAAAAAATTATTGCTGATCGCGGATATTGTTCCCGCCGCAAAGCTGAAGAATTAATTCAAGAAGGAAAAGTTAAAGTCAATGGCGAAACTATAACTGCTATGGGAACCAAGTTCGAAGATGATGTAACAATAGAAATTGATGGAAAAATATTAAAACCACAAACTAAATCTGGTTATACCTATCTTCTTTTCAACAAACCATTAGGCGTTTTAACTACCATGAAAGATGATCGTGGCAGGAGAACAATAGCAGAACTTATCCCTGAAAAATATGGAAGACTTTTCCCTGTCGGTCGTTTAGATATCGATACATCAGGTTTAATAATTTTAACCGATGATGGTAATTTTGCTAATTTGATTATGCACCCTTCTGGTGAACTTCCAAAAAGTTATTTAGCTAAAATTACTGGAAGAATAACTTCTACTGAATTGAAACAACTGGAAAAAGGTATCATGCTTGAAGATGGTTTAACCGCCCCTGCTAAAGCTGAAATAGTTTCAGTAACCATGGAAGAAAGCGAAGTCATTCTAACCATTCATGAAGGTAAAAACCGCGAAGTTCGCCGTATGTTTGAAGCTTTAAATCACCGCGTTAAATCTTTGGAAAGAATTAAAATCGGCCACCTTGATACCAAAATTGGTCGTGGCCATTTTGTAGAAATCAAAGAACAAGATATTATTAAATTAAAAAATTATTGTTTAGCCAATCGAAAAAAAGCTGGATATAAAGATTAAAAAATTTGGTAGAAAGAAAATAATATTTTCATCCCTCACATCGCAATATATACAATGCTACGCCTATATTGATTAAAAAATATTAAGATAGTAATTTAAAAGGTTGACCAATCCAGGTCAACTCTTTTTTGTGTCTATTGCACCAAAAAAGTGCTAAGTTAATTTTTTCCTAGCACTTTTATTTTTATTATAGTGGTAAATCTTTCTTTTTAAATCTTATAGAACCAATGACATATCCAACAAGACCGATAACAAATAATATTGCTAACTTCCAGATAAATGTTGTTGTTCCACTAATAATAGATACTGAATCAAACAATGTAATCAAAGATACATAGTTGAAATTATTTAAAGCATCTAAACGAACAACTGATGGGATGACTTGTGAACCGAATAAACCGAGCATTGTAGCAACGAGGAAGAACATGCTGAAGCCACCGCCTAAAGCCATTGAACGTTTACTTCTATCAAACCAACAAGAAGTTAAGAAGTTGATACCAGAGATGGCAAATAATGTGATGAAGGCACCAAGATTCAATAAGATTAACTTTCCATATGTAAGTTCAGTTACCGATGGATCAACAAAGGCAAAGCATATGCAGCTTGTAATTGTTGTAGCGCACATCATCAAGAATAAGGAACCAATCAAATAGCAAGCTTGAGTAAATGTAACTTCTTTTCTTTTGGTTGAAGTAGATAAGACATAGGCCATACTTCCAGAATCGACTTGACCAGAAATGAGGTTATTTGAAACCATGATGATATAGATGATAGGAAGTAATAAACCAGCCATCTTGAAGAAGATTGAACCGACGATTAAAGCATATAAATCCATTTTACCAATTTCTTCAATAGCATCGGATACTTCACTTGGTAAAGCATCTAATAAACCATTGGATAATTCTGTTTGTAATTTATTTGTAGCTTCCAAAACCGCTGCATTATAAGCTTCTTCTGTTTGATAATCATCGCGGTTGATCAATGAAATTTCATAATCGAGTCTTGCTTGATAGGCGATAATTGAAGTTGTTGTACTCTTTTTAACACCTTCATAGGTATAACCAAAGCTATCATATTTTTCTTTTGTTACACCGAATTCATTTAAAGCAATCAACATTTTTTGTGTTGTTTCTTCACTGGTTAAATTGCCAGCAAGAAGAATTGGAGTGGCATATTGTGTACGTTCGATTCGATAATCTTTTCTTGTATCGCTATTTAAATAAGTTTTAATGTCACTAGCTTCTTCACCTTTTGCCCAATTTACTAAATCGCTGACAGTGATATTTTGAACTAAGGTTGCAACATCATAATCTTCTTTTGGTGTAGATCCTGGTTCATATTCTTCATACATAGAATCAAAGTTAGAACCGGGGTTGATAGCAAAAAGCATTGAACCCATAATTTCTTTATAAGCTGATGAATTTTCATCATTTTTTTCATCTAATTTTTTAGCTTCGACTAAAGCTTGATCTTGGACATCTTTTACTGCTGCTAAATAAACTTCAGAAATTTTTTCTTTAGCAACCGTTGCATAAGTAGCATATATAGAAGTAGGTTTATTATTGTTCCAAGCAGCTAAAGCTTGTTGATAAGCTTCAGTACTTTCAAAATCACTAGACTTTGGTGCTTGTTCAAGCCATTGAGATACAAGTCCAATATAATACATTTCGACTGAATTTTCTTCATATGCTGGAACATTTTGTTGCCAATTTTGCATAGCTAATAAATATTCTTGCATATTGTTATAATTTGTTTGAACTGGCATTGTAACTAACCAAGCATCAACTTTTTGAGAATATTCATCAGCCTTTTCTTTATTGGCTAAAAATTCATTTTTATATTCAAGAACAAAACTATTATCAAATAATTTTGTACCTTGATTGGCTCTTTCATAGAAAGTTAATGCTTGCTTATCCATATTGGAATCAATTGTTTCAACAATTATCGTATCTTCGACCGAATTTTTTATATCAGAAATATTTCCTGAACCACTGATCAACATTACGCAAGCTAACATGAAGCAGACGGCAGCGGTAATTATCGACCACATTACGCCGTTAGCTTTGCATGATTGTTTAAATAACGCTTTACTAAACATTTAATTATTCTCCTTTTCTAATTTTGAATGAATTATTTCATTAAAATGACGTTCCAAAGTGTACTTGACTTCCACGATAAACTTAACATCATATTCCGTTAATATTCGGAATAACGAAGTCATTTTCTTTTTATCTATGCGGATAGTAACTTGATTATATTGTTCTTGCTTTCTCAATATCACTATTGGAAGTGTTTCAAATTTTAAGAAATCATCATGATTTTTAAATTCAATTTTAAAATCACGAACAGGCCTATTATGAATTTGATGCATATCGGCAATATCGATGATTCTTCCATCATTGATTAAAGCAACTCTATCACAGGTTTCTTCCATTTCTTCAAACATATGAGAACTCATGAAGATTGTCTTTCCTTTTTGATGTTCATTTTTTATTATTTCCAAAAATGCATCACGCATCAAAGGATCAAGTCCAGTTGTTGGTTCATCGAGAAGAATTATGTCAGGATTATTCATCAAAGCAGCAACCAAAGCTGTTTTTTGTTTCATACCCTTACTCATTCTTTTTAGATTAGCTCTTGGGTCCAATTGTAATTTTTCAATCAATTCATTAGCATAATCCATACTTTTCATATTTAAAAAGTTAGCTTGACTTTTTAAGAATTCTGTTCCGGTAGCTAAATCAGGAAAAGCGATTTCTCCAGGAACATAACCAACATGTTTAACATATTCACTTGAATGATCCCAAGCTTCTAGTCCATTGACTTTTACCGTTCCACAAGATGGTTCGATAAAACCCATAATACTTCTGATTGTCGTTGTTTTACCTGATCCATTAGTTCCGACAAATCCAACCATTTCCCCTTTTTCAATATTGAGGGTCAAATCAAAAATTCCACGATGATCACCATAATCTTTTGTTAAGTTTCTTAACTCGATAACACTCATTATAAGGCTCCTTTCTTGAAATCTTTTTCTTCTTTATAGAACTTCATAAAGTAATCTTCCAAAGTCTCTTTACGATTAGAGAATTCATCTAATTCGTAACGGGAGAAAATAGAGATCGCTTTATTGATATCACTATCATTAGTTGAAACTAATATTCTCTTTTTTTCTTGATTTGATTTTAAAATATTGACAACACTAACATTTTCTTTATCATTTAAAAATCTTTGATAGTCTTCAAGATTATTAAATGTCAATCTATAAGTTTTAATTGCTGAATGCTTTAAATCATTAGCGACAAATTCAGAGACAATCTTTCCGTCTTTAATGATTCCAATACGATCGCAAGTAGCATCAACTTCAGAGAAAATATGGCTGGACAAGAGAATTGTCTTTCCTCTTTTCTTTTCATTTTCAATAAATTTGATGAACACTTCCTGCATGACTGGATCAAGCCCACTGGTCGGTTCATCAAGAATTAAAACTTCTGGATCATGCATAAATGCTGTTACAACAGCAAGTTTTCTTTTGACACCTAAACTCATTCTTTTTGTCTCACCATTTAAGACATTTGGTTCAAGTTTAAATAGATTCAACATTTCATCAAGTCTAGCTTGATTATGAATATGTTGCAAATCTTGCATCATTTTCAAAAATTCATAACCAGTTAATCCCGAAGGAAGAGCGATTTCACCAGGAATATATCCCACTTTATTTAATAGCTCATAATACTTATTAAAGGTATTCTTATCAAATATTTTTGTTTCACCACTATCTGGCTTAGAAAAACCCATGATATGTCTAATAGTTGTTGATTTACCAGCACCATTAGGACCTAAAAAGCCATAAACCTCTCCTTTAGAAACTGAGAATGATACATCGAAAACTCCTCGGCCTGAACCATAGTCTTTTGTAAGATTATTTACTTCAAGTACTTTCATTTCTCACCTCCAAGAACAAATATAAACTTAAGTCTAATATTGGACACAGGTTTACTTTGTTCAATAAAAGTACTATACTATCATTGTTGGCAAGTTAAAAATACTAATTATTGACTTTAGTTCAATATTGGACTAAAGTACAGAATTGGTACATTTAAGGAGAAAAATGAATACATATAGAAATTCAATTCGCACAAAAAACAATATTCGTAAAGCTTTTGCTGAATTATTAAAGGAAAATAAAGTTGTTGAAAAAATAACAGTAAAGGACCTTATTGAAAGGGCTGATATTTCTAAAAGTACTTTCTATTTACACTATAGAGATATTTATGACATTATCGAAGAAATGGAAAATGAAGTACTTGATGTTATTGAAGAAGCTTTGAATAAAGCCTATTTAGATAATTCCACCTCATTTATGCCTTATTTAAATTTGATATTTGAACTTCTTAAGAATAACGAAGAACAATATCGCTTGATAATGACTGCTAAATACCCTGTTTTATTTATGGACAAACTAAAAAAGATGATTTATTCAAAAGTTATCGAAGATAAAACATTAACCGCTTTATCGAAAAATCCTGATATAAAAAAAGCAGAAGTCAACATGATGATCAATGGAATTCTCCATTTAGTTTTGGATTATATGCGTGATAAAATCGATCTTACATTAGATCAAATTTTTGAAACCATCAATGCCTTGTTAATTAGAATTTCAATTTTGGATAATTAATTATAGTACAACATTAAAAGTACAGCATTCTTCATCTTTTTCGTTGATTATTTCATGAGAATGACCCTTGGGACAATAATGGCATTGTCCCTTTTTTACTATTTCTTCTTTTCCATCGAGAATACATTTAATTTCGCCTGAAATAACATATACTATTTCAGAATTATATTCATGTTTATGAAGACCAATACTGCTTTTAGCCGGAACTCTCGAGACTAAGATTTTTCCATTTTCATCTTTAAACATTCGGCAATAGATATCACCTTTTCCACCATAAAAATTATTTATCACTGTTTCTTCTATATCTTTAAAATCAATCATTTTTCTCTTCCTTTTTTGTAAAAGCTGAAACTCCCCATTTTTTCAAAGTATTATGATATAAAATTATACCAACAATACCTGCTACAGTTTCTGATATTGGAAAAGCAATCCATGTATAATCAAGACCTATTAAAGAAAATAGATAAAAAATAGGAATTAAGCAAAATATTTGTCTGGTCAAAGAAATCAATAACCCTTTTTTCCCTTCACCGATAGATTGGAAAAAAACCGGTGTCATAAGTGAAAAAACAGCGGAAAAGAAACTACAACCAATTATTCTAAATGCCACCACACCAACTTTCATAACTTCAGCATCCTTACTGAATAAAAGTATACATTTATCGGGAATGACCAAAAAGCAGAAAACACCGATAACCATAAATAAAATAGCTATTAAATACGAATAATTCATGGTCTTTTTAATTCTTAAAGAATTATTTATCGCATGATTATAGCTGATAATTGGCACAACACAAGTCTGAAGACCACCAATCGGAATAAAAAAGAAACTCTGCATCTTGTAATAAAGACCAAGTACTGTTACTCCAGCATCGGAAAAGCCACCCAATATAAAATTTAAAACAATAATATATACCGAAGCCAAAGCTTGCGAAACTATATATGAATATCCATAATGAAAAATTCTTTTAGCATAATGATGAAACTCTTTTAAAGCAGGTGGTTTTCTAAAGCCTTTAACACCTGTGATTAAACAAGTGACAAATTGACCGATAACTGTTGCAAATCCAGCACCGGCTACTCCAAGTTTAGGAATTGATCCTAAGCCAAAAATCAAAATAGGATCCAAAATAATATTAATAATTGCACCAGTAAGTTGAGCAATCATCGGAACAATCATATTTCCTTTAGACTGATGGACTTTACTAAATGTTCCATCCAGGAATTGAAAGATAGAACCACAACAGACAATATAACCATAGATTATCGCATCACCAATCGCCTGCTCTGTATTAATTGTAAAATTGACAAAGGGTTTTATAACTAAAACAATGAGCAAAGAAAATAAAGCCCATTCCAAAATTTCAAGAATAATACCTACCCCGGCTGCTTTATTAGCTTCTTCAGTTTTTCCCTGAGCAAATTTATGATCCATATAGGCGTTGACACCAACACCAGTTCCCACCGATAAAGCCATAATAACCCACTGCAAAGGATAGATAACACCTAAAGCTGTCAGAGCATCATTAGATAATCTTCCAACAAAAAGGCTATCAACAATATTGTATAAAGCTGATATCAACTGAGCTAGCATAACCGGTGGTGCTAGTTTTAACAAAATTTTACTTATTTTTTCTTTTCCAAGAAATTCTGATTCTTCAAGACTTTTTTCCATATATTATTCTTAGCAATATCAATTAATGCGCCTATAATTCTATCACTTCTAATTTTTAAAAATCTACATTAAATATAAGTAAAAATTTTCTTTTTTAAATCAAATACTAAAGAGTAAGAATCGAGATTGCTGATATTTTCATTTTTATAAAAAAACTTAAATTAATTTTTAAAAGTTGCTACTTTATTTTCGATACTATATCAAAGCAAATATTTGCACTTTTATTAGCCATTAGTTTTTCAAATGTTCCATAATCTTTTACTTGTTCTTCAGTTCCAACAATATCCGAAATAAAGCGAATAGAAACAAACTTAGTATCGAGAAGATAACAAGCTTGTGCAATTGAAGTGCCTTCCATCTCACAAGCGCAGACATTTTCTAATTCAATATTAATTTGTTTTAAATCTGTTACAAAAGTATCAGCGGTATATATTTTTCCATTTTTAAAACTAATATTATTATCTTTTAATATTTGTTGAATTTTTTCTTTTATCTTAACATCTGTTAAATAATCTAGTGGCATTCCTGGAACTTGACCAAGTTTATATCCAAAATTCACTGCATCGACATCTGAATATCTTAAAGAATCAGCAATTAAAATATCAGCTGTATGAAGTCCATTTATTCCACCAGCAATACCAGTATTTATAATAAAATCAGGATGATATTCTTCTATCATTAAACCAGCGCCAACTGAAGAAGCTACTTTTCCAATTCCACTTTTTATAACAACCACTTCTTTATTTTCTATAGTGCCACTATAAAAATTATAATTAGCAATCTTCTTTTCTTTTTTATTTTGAAGTTTACTGACTAACAATTCAACTTCAACATCCATTGCGCCGATGATACCTATCATATATTAACTCCTTTTTTTAATTTATAATTCGCTTTTTCTATTAGATAATATATTGAAACAATTATATCAAAAACATAGATAAAACTTCCGATTCCACATATTATTGCCATCTTTTTAGTGATAATGCCATTCTTTTTCAATGAATAAGTACATCCAATTGAAGCAATTCCGCTTAGAACAATTGTTAAAAAATCAACAATGACAGCATAAAAAATTAAACCTAATCCCCAAATGCTCATCAAAACTCCAACCAAAGCAACGATAAAATTAGCAATATACGAAGGAATTTGAAGACATTTAGTCAAGATATTCATATTGCACGCTTCAAAATATGTAATCTTATTATTTGTCGAAAATACAGCAATAACAATCGCAAATACTAAACAAAGCAATGTATAAATAATTAGAAAAGCTGATAATACTATCAATCCAATTTCTAAAATATTACCAATAACCACATCATTGTCATCGCTTGGAAAATTAAGCAATACTAAAAAATATATCAACAAAACGATTGAAGTTATTGAAAATACATAAGGATAAATAATATTTGGAATTGTTAAAAGATATTTTTTTATTTTTTTCACAGCTAGATTCTATCACATTTAAAAACTATTCTTCTATTATCTTAATTTTTTCACTAGTTGCAAAATTAAAATTCTATTGACATTTTAGATTATTTTTCTGGCTAATAAAACACTGCTAATCAATATATTTATAATTTTTCTAAAAACCATCAAAATAATTAGAAATTATAATTCAAGGCTATTAGGGTCTAATAAAAATTCTTTTAGTCCAACAATCAAATAGCCTTTTTCATTGCGACGTGGTTTTATACTATTCCTTACTACTATAATTTTTTTGAATGAATCATCGATATTATCGAGTGATTTTGTTTCTTGTTTCATCTTTTCTTCATTTGGAATATCATAAGCTGATTGAATATAATAACGCTTATTGCCTTGGTTAGCGACAAAATCAATTTCAAGTTGCTTTCTTTTTAAAGTGCCGTCGATATTTTCTCTTGTTTCTACAAAACCAACATCAACATTATACCCGCGATAACGTAGCTCATTATAAATTATGTTTTCCATTAAATGAGTTTCTTCTATCTGTCTAAAATCAAGTCTTGCATTACATAAGCCAACATCTTCAAAATATATCTTATAAGGTGTGTTTATATATTTTTTGCCTTTTACATCATATTTATTTACTTTTGAGAGAATAAATGCCTGTTGCATGTAAGTAATATAACGATCAATAGTAAGTGCACTTAAAGAAGTATTTTTAATACTTTTAAAAGTATTGGCAAGTTTTGTTGGATTAGTCAATGAAGAAATACCAGACGCGATAATATCCAGTAATTCACCAATATTTTCATCTGAATTAAGATTATTGCGTTCAACAAGATCTTTAAGATAAACATTTTGTAATTGTGTTTTAAGATAACTCGACTTTTGTTCAGAAGTTTTCATCAACGCAACTGCAGGTAACCCACCATAAATCATATAATCGTCAAAAGCATAATCTAATCCATCCTGATAATTCGCATAAAATTCTGAAAAAGATAATGGTAAAACATGTATTTCATCTCCTCTGCCAGCAAACTCAGTCAATACATCACTTGATAAAAATTTTGAGTTGCTGCCAGTTACATACACATCCATATTTTTTTTGCGTAAATAACCATTGAGCACTGCTTCAAAACATCCAAGATTTTGAACTTCATCAAGCAAAAGATAATACATATCATTATCTATCATTCGTTGAGAAATAAACGTCATAAATTTTTTAGGATCTACTTTCTTTTTATTAATAAAAAGATCCTGTAAATCTTCACCAATAAGTAATAAATCTTCAGCAGAATCAAAAGCAAATTTAATTATATGGCTTTCATCTACGCCCTCTTGTCTCAATTTTTCGTAAAAAATATCATTCATAAGATAAGATTTGCCACATCTTCTAATTCCAGTAATAATTTTTATAAATCCATTATGTCGTCTTATTTGAAGCATTTCTAAATATTTATCTCTTTTTATCTCCATTTTGAGCACCTCAATTAATATTTATGGATTAATTGCCACTTTTATTAAACGTATTATGACATATTATTTTCTAATAATAAAACATCAATCCACTTAATTTCTTTGGCAAAAAAACCGAAAATATTAAGTATTATGTCGAATCGCTTTCTATTCAATTTTTTTATTGTCTTTGATTTATAATACAAATTAGAAAACTTTTTTATAAAACAAGATAATATTTAAAAACTATTCTTCTATTATCTTTATTTTTCCTCTGCTTTTATAGGCATATAAAACCATTTTGCTTGAAACTATGGCTTCTTCAGCATCTATTTCAAACTTCTTCTTTTTTTCAATCTTATAATAAAAATCGGAAATCAAATGTTCATGGCCATTTCCATAACATCTTTTACCATAGATATTTATATCATCTTTGATTTCAATTATCTTGTTATCAACTATGAGTCGATCTTTGGATAAAATTATATTTTCTCCAGTTTCTAATTTTAAATTTATTATCGGTGATAAATCTGTTTTAGCAGAATTGGTAGCAAAAATTGAATAACTTGATTTTTCTCCTTTAAATAATACCATCGCACTATCTTCAACTTCTATTTTGTCTTTTAAAGAAAAATTGTTAATATCTGCAACAACTGATTTCGGTCTTCCACAAAACCATTGCAATAAATCTAAAGTATGGATAGCTTGATTTATTAATACTCCCCCACCTTCTAATTTCTTTTTTCCTCGCCAATAATCGCTAGCATAATATTTTTCATCTCGATGCCAGCAAATATCAGCATGAGCATAAGTCACTTTTTTATCTTTTAAATAATTATAGAGCCAAAGCGAAGTAGGGTTATATCTATTTTGGAGACAGACACCATATTGTGCTTGACTCTTTTTTGCAATTTTCTCAATTTTCTTCAATTGATTTAAAGTGATTCCCATCGGTTTTTCCGAAAGAACATTTATATTTTTCTTCAAGAAAAAGTAAGCCATTTCCGCATGGAGATAATGAGGAGTTAATATATGCACAACATCAATATCTTTTTCTAATATTTTTTGATAATCTTGATATATTTCAGCATTTAAATTAAATTCTTCTTTTATCTTTTGAGCTTTAATAACATCGATATCACATAGTGCTACTATTTCGGATTTAGTTTTTAAAATTGCATTAATATGTGTTCTAGATATTCCACCACAGCCAATAATTGCACTTTTCATTATTTTGAACCATTATAGGTGTCCTTAGTAACCAATATTTTTTCTTCAACATTTTTATGTATTTTAGAATTTTTTATTTGTTTTAATAAAAGTTCATAATACTTTTCATCATCTATAGGAAGTTCAATCATCTTATTTAGCCAAGTAGACATCAACATTGCATCCATCAATTCAACGCTTTTTAAACCTTCTTTGCCATCGACAAACAATGGTTCAATTCCTAATATAGCATTGGTAAAGTTACGGCAAATTCCCGTATGTTGTAAATTTTCTCCATCTGTTTCAACTTCAATTTCTTCAAATTTTGGTGAACCAAACCCACCTTTATATTCTTGATTAAATTTTCTTTCATCAATCTCGTTTTTATAAAGTTTCAATTTATCGTTTTCGCAGACAATCTTTCCGCCTGTTCCTAAAACTTCAAATCTGTTTGTTCCAGGGGCATCTGCGGTACTGGTAACAAAAACGCCTGTAGCACCATTTTCATATTCTAAATAACAGGTAACATCATCTTCAACTTCAATATTATGCCATTTTCCAAAATGACAAAAAGCTTGAAGTCTTTTTGGCATCATACCGACAACCCAGGCCAAAAGATCCAATTGATGTGGGCTTTGGTTGAATAAAACTCCACCGCCTTCGCCTTCCCAAGTAGCTCTCCAATCTCCGCTGTCAAAATAACTTTGTGAACGATACCAATCCGTAATAATCCAATTGACTCTTTTTACTTCACCTATTTCTCCACCGGTAACAATTTCTCGCATTTTCCTATAGACACAATTTGTTCTTTGATTGAACATCATTGTAAATAAAGCGTGTGAATTTTTGCTGACCTCGATCATTTCTTTAACTTGTTTAGTATAAACTCCAGCTGGTTTTTCACAGATTACATTGATATTTTTCTTCAAGGCCAAAATTGTTAATTCCGGATGTTGATAATGTGGTACAGCGATAATTACAGCTTCTACATTTCCATGCTCTATCAATTCACTGCCTTCTAAATAACATTCAAAAGTATGATTAGGGTAAAGATTTTTTATTCTGTCGATTTTTTCTTGCTTTCTATCAGCAATAGCAACAACTTCACCAAAAGGAATATTGCCTTCTTTCATAAAATTGGCGATATGTCCACTTCCCATATTACCTAAACCAATAACGCCATATCTTACATATTTTTTAATAAATCCATCTTTGTACTCGGTATAATTTTTTTCTTTCAAAAGATTTTTTAAATTTAAACAGGCAGCATTGAAAGCTTCTTTATTGTTTTTATAAACAAATTTATTTTTTAATTCTGTCTTATCAATTTCTGAATAACCAGGAAAAACTGAAAGATGAGGTTCAATAGTCAAAGTGACATTTTTGTTGTCGATTAATTTTAAAATTCTATCAATTTTGCAATCGCCTTTTCCCGCCGGAACTATTTCTCCGCTTCCTTCAATAATGTCTTTGATATGAAAATAATCCATTTTATCAAATAAAGAATCGATGGTCTTATCAGGATTTTGTTCACATTGAATAAAATTTGCAGGATCATAAACAAATTTTAAACCTTGGACATTTTGCTTTAATTCTAAAACTCTTTCTAAACTATCACCATAGATATCTTTTTCATTTTCATGATAGAGTTCAACATTATATTTTTTTGCAAAATTTACCATCTCTTGAAGTTTTTTTATTACTTCATCTTTCTTTTCATAGGCTTTAAAAAAGCTGAACATTCTTATTCTCGAAGTTTGGAATATATTAGCTAATTCACAAAGTCTTTTTAAAACTGTATTTTTATATTCTTCAAAATCAACATCAATATCAACTTTCCCTAATGGAGAACCGATCGACCAAACTCTGATATCATTTTTTGCTAATTCTTCATAATAATATTTTGCTTCTTCATCAGTGAAATTCAAAACGTTTTTTCCATCGACATTTCTAATTTCAATAAGATGAATATTATTTAATTTAAGTCCTTCAATCTGCTCTTCTAACTTATTTCCATATTCATCGCTAAATGCACATAATCTAATCATATTCACTCCTTATTTGACAAGTTTTATCAACTCTTTTATACTTTAATTATATAGTACAAAATATGCTAAAAAACATGGATGAAACCGTTTAAATATAAGAAATTTAGCACAAAAGAGAACTAATATGAACTTGAAAATAATCTATCATAAGCACAATAGAGAAAGAAAAAATATCCCTCCTATAAATTCGCACATCCTCTATTTTTATGAACTGACATTTGTTTTAGATGGCAGTTTAACTTATATTGTCGATAATAAAGTCATCGAATTAAAAACAAATGATGCGATATTTATAAAATATGGTCAACAAAGAGAAAGAAAAGCCAAAACTTCAAAAACAAATTACATCAGTTTTAATTTTCTTATTGAAGAAAAAATAAATATGCCAACCTATTTTAAAAATATAATCGACAATGAATTAAAACTAGCTTTTTTATACTATGATGAAATGATTAGCGCTAGGACATCATCAACAACCAAAATTTCTAATTTGCTTATAAACATAATAGAAAAATTATTATCTTATCAAACTAAAGTTTCTTGTTCTCCACTTACAGAAAAAATAATTATCTTTTTAAAAGAAAATAAATATGGAAAAATAACTCTTAAAGATATTGAAAATTTGACCTTTTTCTCTTCAGAATACTGTGAAAAAATATTCAAAAAAGATACCGGTAAAACAATATTAAAATATTTCAATACTCTAAAGATTGAAAAAGCTAAAGAATTAATAATAATCGGCGAACTCTCTTTAAGTGAAATATCCGAAAAATTAGGATTTGAAGACTATAACTATTTTTCAAGATTATTTTCCAAAATTATCGGTTGTTCTCCTAAAAATTATTTAAATAAATGGATCAAACAGATTTATTAGGAACGTATTACTTCAACATTTTTTAAATAGTCATTAGCTGGAGTTTTATAATTTCCTACAATATTATTTCGGAAATAAAATGTTTGAATTTCATCGCTCGGCGCTAAAAATAGAAAACGGCTCTTTTTACCGATTGCATCTGTTTCAACAATATTGTTTTCAAAATAAATAATATTATCATTCATATTCATATCGTTTAACATGATGATATAAGAAATATCTTCTTCGTTTTCTTTATAATTATATTTAATAATATTATTTTTTATATTTATACTTTGAGAAAATCCACATCCATAATAACGGAATACAGTGCCGATTTTAACATTCAAATTGAAAACATTGTTCTTACATTCTTTTAGCACATTGTAAACAATAAATTCTGAATCTGAATTGATATTGCAGACATTTCTATTTAAGACATTACAATTTAAGAATAAATCGGTAATTCTAAAATTGGTAGTAATGACATTATTTTGGACGATGTCAGCATTTTTTATAATATGAATCTGTTTATCTAGATTCTTTTTATTCGAATCAAAGATGATTTCATTTTCTTCAATCAAATCAATTTTATTAGTTTCTTCACCATTAGAAGAGGCTTCAATTAAGCGAAAAGAATCAGTTGTTTTCGAACTTATATGCGCTTTAATCTTATTTTTTCTAATTTTAACACCAGTAGCTTTTCTGACCCAAATTAAACCACCTGTTGAACAACAATCGATTTCATTGTTTTCAAAAACAATATTATTTGCTTTTTGTGAAGAAGCAAAAGAACCAAAGGAAAAATTCATTACACTTGAAGAAACGCCTTCATCTTCTACTTTAAACTTATTATTTTTTATCAAAACATTTTCGATGCTTCCCATAAAAACAGCTATGAGTTCATCGTGAGCAATTTTATGAAAACTAGAATTTAAAACCTTGATATCTTTACTTCCAAGATTGTGAAAATCCCGAATCCATAAACTTCCACCAGCTTCAGCATCACAGACATTTTCAAATTTGCAATTATTAATAATTATGTTTTCCCAATTGGTATAACAATCAAAATTTGTAAATTCTCTATCTTTTGCTAAACTTTTTAAAACAGTTTCAGGAATAACATATTGGCAATGATAAAATTCAATATTTTGTGAATTGAAAATTCCTAATTGAGTTTTTATTCCATTCATAGTCTCAGAGAAATTATAAGTAATATTAATATTAGAGAATAATAACTTTTCACAAGAAGTGACACTGAAGAAAAATTCATGATAAACTTCATCATCATATTGATCATTTATAACTAAATATGAATCGTTTCCTAATAAAGATAAATTTTCATTTTGATATAAATTAATATTATGGCAACATAAATATTCTTTTGATTCAAATATGAGATATGAAACATCATATTGTCCTATATTTTGAAAAATATAATTAATGATATCAGAATCATCATCTTTTCCATCTCCTTTTGCGCCAAGTTCTTCTATCGAAAAAGATTTATATTGAGGCACAATTTCAGCAAATAAACCATTATCAAGAGGAATAGAAAAAGGTTTATCATCCGTAATTATTTTGTAAGTTGCTCCACCTTTATTACTTCCTAAATAGTATTCCTTAGTTTCAACAATTGAACCAACAGATAAATCTTTTTTTTTCAACTTCTCAACATTATCGAAATAATTAATATCATCATCTTTTTTGATATTTTCTATCAAAACATTTTTTTCTTTAGAAACAATAATTTTATGATCTTGATATTCAAATTCATATGCATCATTTTGAAAAACTACAGGCGCATTAAAACTATAAGAAAGATAATTTTGAAAACTCAAAGTTTCATCTTCATTATAACTTGAAACTATTTCATTGACTTTTCTTTCTAAATTATTGTTACTCTTACAAGAGTTGCAAAACAAAATACTAATAAATAAACTTATAAATATAGTTAATAATTTTTTCATAAATTCCCATAAATAAAGCCTTGAATATTTCATCAAGACCATTTCTTATTTATCTTTCTTTAAATCATCATAAAATGAATAACTATTCTTTCCATGTTCTTTAGAAAAATACAAAGCTTCATCCGCCTGTCTAAAGACATCCATCTTATTTTCCCCTTCATAATCAGAGAAAGTAATACCGGCGCTAATTGTTACCGGAGGAAGATCTTTTTCGGATTTAATGAGTTCAATCTTCAATTTTTCTAATCTTTCAGAAATTGAATCTTTATTTGCTGAAGGCATTTCAACAACAATGATTGCAAATTCATCACCGCCAATACGGAAAACATAATCCTTTGTACTAAATGTATTTTCTAGTTGACTGGCAACTCTTTTGATAACTTTGTCCCCCAATTGATGACCATAATTATCGTTGTAAAATTTAAAAGTATCAATATCTAATAGAATCAAAGAAAATGGAACTTCTCCGTTTAAATATATTGGTAAAACTTTATTGAAGGAACCTCTATTCAATAGACCTGTTAAAGCATCATGTTCAGCTTCATGGCGAATAAGTCTTTATGTTTCTTGATTGTCTTCATAAACTTTATTATAATTTTCAGCTAATGTCTGAAGCTCAACTACACCGATAACTGGAAAGACTTGATCTTTTTCAATGCTTTCATTATATGTAAGAAGAGGTTTAACTATAAGTTTTCTAACGATAAAACTGCTTGTTAACAAAATTACGATAAGAATGAATAATCCTATTTCTAACTTGATAAAAACATCTTTAAATACCATTATATAATAATTTTGTCTGTTTTCTGTATAAGAGACAATACCATCTAAACAAATATCGAGATTATAAATTATCGTGTTTTTAGATTCTTCATAATTTCTATTGCTGACTAAATTTTGTGCCTTGACTATTTTTTTATCATTAGCAAGACTATTATCTTCTTTAGAAATAGAAACATTGATTATTTCAGCATCCAAAGTGGTTTTATCAAATCCAACAACATCGCAGATAAGTCTCATCGAATAATATTCGGTTTTCATCAATTTTTCAGATTTACTCACAGCTTTATTCAAATCTGCTATAAAAATATTATCAGGAAACATCGATTCAAATTTTTCAATTGCTTTTTCTCTTGATCTTGTTATATTAGCTTCTTCAAAATAAGAATCCATATATTTTCTATCGCTGGTCATTACGAATAGACGAACATCATTTGTCAATAAATCCGATGCACTTCTTATATCTTTAGCCGCATTTTCACATGCTATCAATTGTTCAGTATTGGCTTCTAAAGATTTAAAATCTAAAATTCCTTTTATCGAAACAAAGATAAAAAATACCGAAAGAACTGCAGCGATTATAATGCTCATGCTGTTGAACCTTTTTATTCTTATCCCTTTAACTTTCTTTGCATTATCGCTTTCAATGTTGCTCATAGTTGTTGCCTTTCTTGTAGTGTTTGATTTAATTCTTTTATTATAAAAATTGAAATTTATTTAATCAAGATAATTTTAAGCATCTTTTTTTATTGTTTTTGCACTGGTTTTTAAAATAAAAGAATGAGGAACAAAACGGGAGAAAAAATATTGAACCCTATTATTAAATCCAATGATATATAAATCTTTTCCCTTCTGTGATTTTTTATATGCGATTTTTGCAACATCTGCCGCTTCAAGAGGTTTTTTTAACTTAAATGTATAACCATTATGGGCTTTATCAACAAATTTAGAATTGAAAGGACCTGGACACAAAGTTAATACCTTAATATCTGTCTTTCTAAGTTCATAACTTAAAGCTTCTGAAAAACTATAGACAAAACTTTTGCAACAATGATAAGTGCACATATATGGCCCAGGATAAAGACCAGCTATTGAAGAAACATTGATAATATGTCCTTCATTATTTTTTATCATATCATCGACAAATAGACGGCAAAAAGCTAAAACAGCACTGCAATCAACCTCAACCATCTTCAGCTGTAAATCTAAATCCATATCTTTAAAATCTTTGCAATCACCAAAGCCAGCGCAGTTAGCTAAATTATTTATAAACATTTCATTTGCTTTAGTAAATTTATAAATTTCTTTAATATTATCTATATTGCTTAAATCACAACAATATATTTTAAAATCTAAAGATTTATATTTTTCTTTTAGTTCTTCGTTAACCTTATTCAGATTTTCTTCATCATAATCTATAAGTAAAAGATTATTGCCATTTTCAGCATAAATTCTCGCTAATTCTTTTCCTAAGCCACTTGCTGCTCCGGTTATTAAAGTATATTTCATTTTCACCTCATATCTTTGATTCAATATCTAAAAAATCAACTAACTTAATTCCATTTTGTTTAGCAAAAAACAAAGCTTCTTCAGTAACCCCATCCAAGAAATCTTTCTCTATATGGGCATCTACGCCAATAATTCCTAAAGCCCCATAGTCTTTAACCATTTTCCAAAATTCAACACATGGATAATAGTTTTCCAAGACTCTTCCTGAAGCGGAAACTTTGTGTTTTTCATAATGATATCTAATACCATTGCAATTGATTTCTAAAGGAACATTATACTTCAAAGCTTCCTCAATTATTTTTCTTGATACTTCTTTAGCTTTATCATCCCAAACACGATAAGCATTCATAAAAAGATCTGGATGAGCAATATATTTAAATAAACCACTTTGAATAGCTTTTACAACATCTTTTCCATATTTTTCAATCATCTTTTCATCATGCGGAAAACTGTTGTAAAAAACTTGCTTATTATCTTTTATAAAACAATGTTGGCCACATATTAAATATTCGATGGAATGATTATTTAATAAATCTTTATAATCTTCAACGAACTCTTCAATATATTCAGCTTCAAAGCCCAAATGAATTTTAATTTTATCTTTATATTTTTCTTTCAGATGATAAATTGAAGAAATATAATCCGATAACATACTTCTATCCTGTCTCATATATGGGGCAGATATATTTTTGAAAGAAATATGATCACTAAAGCCTAATTCTTTTATGCCATACTTTATGGCGCTTAAAACAAAATCTTCATCTTCTCCATAAGCATGTCCACATCTTTTTGTATGTGTATGATAATTAGTAACTAATTTTTCCATATGACACCTTCTTCAATGATTTTTTAAACTCAAGCCATTGATTTCATTAAGGCTTTGCATAAATGTTAAAGTATTTTCTCTTTTTTTGAGCTGTTCAGTAAAACGCGAATTATAAGCGATGAATATTGCATAAATATATGGCATTCCTAAATTGGTTTCTAAAAGTGAATTTATACAAAGTGTCTGCAATTTATTTTCAAAATCCATTCCAGCCGAACGAATATTGCCGATTAATAAAGCTAATTCCCATGATAATTGCACCAGAATTCCAATTGCTAAAATCCATGGAATATCAATTTTATTCTTCTTTTCTTTTTGAATTAAATTGAAAATTATAACACCTAAATATCCAACAGCTAAAATCAAAGCCATATATGAATGATATTCACCCGTAGTTCTTTGAATAACTATCATATTATCGCTATATCCGGGAACTAATTTAGTTAAAAGCGGACAGCAAAACCACCACAAGACAATTAAAAAAGACCATATAAAAAGATTTTTATCTTTAGATATCCATAACCAAATCCATGTAAAATTAGTAAACCCATAACTTAATGACATCCAGAGCAAAACCCAAAATAAACTATGTCCTTCAGAAATTGTTCTCGTATGTAAAAGAAGATGAAATATTCCATAATCAACCAAAAAATATAAAACTCCCGCTAATAATCCTACAACAACTGTCATATATTTTTTCTTATAGATGAGCAAACCTAAAAACAACACCAAAAAAGCAATATCAAAATAAATATATATTGGCAAAAATAATCTGCGAGCAATAATCTCCATGATTTAATAACCTTTCTGATATTAATGTAACATAAAAAATAAATGTTTTAAATAAAAACAAAGGCTTAATTTTCTATATTGATATTTTCTTCATCAAGAAATTTAAAGGTTACTAAATCCTTTTGATCAAGATCAACTTTATGAAGATCAACCATATTGATCTGATGGTTATTATAAGTGGTATAGTAATACTTTCCTTCATTTAAATTGATACAAGAAGTATAGATTGTTATTTCATAATTATCATTAACCGCACATAATCCTCTTGTCTGTGAAACAGAATTCATAATATGAAAAAACTGATTGACACTAGAAATTTCATCATCATTACATTTTGAATTCAACTTATGAAAAGCCACTCTGACAAAACGAGACATCGAAGATAAATCGCCGGGCAAACCAATTCCGCCCATTCCCCGGCTATATCTATTTAAATCTATCTTTTCGCTAAAACTATTAGCCGGATCACAAATAGATAAATTTCGGTAGTTATTCAAATTAAACATCTGATATTCAAACGGCGGATTATTTGTTAAAACACCGACTTTATTATCATAGACTTTAATTCCCTTTGAAGTAGATTCCACAACTATCGCTTCATTTAAATCAGAAATCAACCAATGCAAAGAAGCACATTTAAATTTTTCATTCACTTCATCATCGGTGATATTGATATTTTTCAAAGCTTTTTTAACTTCAGCAACCGAGGAAAAATTAGCTAGAATCCATGGTATAAATTCATATTGTGCCACATTATTCTTTTTCAAAGAAGGTTTCCTATAATAAGCATTGCCGACAAAATTCAATCCCGCAACAGCTAATCCTTTTTCATTAGCCGCTTCATAATATAAAGGATAGTCTTCAAAAACATGAGCCATTCCAATAATAGCATAGTGATTAGAATTAACGCCGAGATGTCTGAATTTAAATTCATACTCTCTCGGCGTTATTGTTATTTTCTCTCCATAAGAAAATTCATAATCAAGTGTTCGTCCAAAATACATGTTTTTTGTTTTAAAATTAATAGCTGTACACATAATACGCTCCTACACATATATTTTAAACAAAACTTCTTAAATAATGTAGGTTTATAAAAAATTATTACTTATCCTTCGTATTGTTCTAAATAAGAGATTATCATTTCCGATGACATATTATCCTTATTTTGAATAAAGGTATCTATTAAAGTATCGTAATCATCTAAAATTTTATTGAGATAAATTTTTGACAATTGAACAGAAGCACTAATTTTATTATCTTTTTTAATATCATTTTCAAATGAATTAAAATTATCACCTTCTTGTATAAACATCATTGGAACTTTAACTTTTAATATGCAAGCATTTTTACATAAAGTATAACTTCATTGTTTTCAAGTTTACTTTTTATCCGCGTAATCTCACCTTTTGTAGTTATTCCTTTCCGATAGAGATAATCGGCAATAACAGATTTCAACACGGTATCTCCGATTGTTGCAAGCCCGTCGTTAGTGTATTCGCTATGATTCTTTCCTTCTCCGGAAACTTCTATTTTTTCCGACTTCGTCGCCTTTGAAAGCCACGCAATATCGTTAAAATGATAACGTATTTTAACTTCAAGTTCGCACATTTTTTGATATACAACAACTCTATCCATCAGATTTTATCTCCATTGAATACAATTTTGCCCGACAAATTCACTTCTACGGATTTACCATTTTTATCCGTATCGAACCAAGAAACATCGTTTTTGTATCTATCTGTTAAACACAAAATGCGTTGATTTACCGAGCCGAGTAACCTACGTTTTGTTTCTTTTTCTTCCAAAACATATGCGCCATCAAGCACAAGGTCTATGCCGGCAAGCAAGTCTGAAACCTCTTCGTATTTTCTGCCCGTAAACGATATAATTCCAAGTCCGAGTTTCTTTATTTCGTCGGTTAAACTTGGAAGATTCTGCTGACAAGTCGGCTCACCCCCGGAATACGTTACACCTTCGATACCAAATTCGTCAATCGACTTTTTAATTACCGAAATAATATCGTCGATCGACATAATATGGCGCGCAATAAACGGCTGATAATCAGGGTTACAACACTCGTTGCAATGAATATCGCAACCCTGAAACCATATACATAATCTTTTGTGCGGACCTTCCGTTTTCGTACAACGGTTTATACTCGCAACGTTGAACTTAATCATTGTCAAAATCAAATTCAAGCCCATTTTTCGTTGTTTTTACTACGATTTTCGAGCCTTTCATCGACGGCAATTCTTCTTTATTCTCAAACATAAACATAGCAAGTTCGTCAAGCAATTTATCGTTGATTGCGTTAAGAATATCTCGACCGCCTTTACTGCTGTCCGCTCCGCCGAGAACGTAATCTATAAATTTAAGTTCATCTTCAAATTCAAGGTCGATACGATATTTTTCTGATATTGCTTTCTGAACGGGACGAAGTTTCGATTTCGCGATTTTTACGCTGAACTCCCTGTCTTTAATAAAGTTGAACGGAACGATATTGCTGTAACCGATACGACCGAGAATTTCGGGACGTTTGATTTCGTTATCGAAGTAGTTTTTAACGATTTTTATAAACTCTTCCGCCACTTCTTCATTAGAACCGTTAGACGACACTTCGGACGCTCCGAGGTTAGACGTAAAGATAATTACGCTTTCGCTGAAATAAACCGTTTCGCCTTTGCTGTCGGTAAGTCTGCCATCTTCGAGAATTTGCAGAAAAATATCTAGAATTCTCGGATTAGGTTTTGCCGCTTTTTCGATTTCGTCAAACAAAATTATACTGAACGGTTTTTCTTTTACGGCGTTGGTAAGTTGCCCGCCTTCTTCATAACCGACGTATCCCGGAGGCGCGCCGATAAGTTTCTGATCGCTGTTTTCCTGCGCATATTCCGACATATCGAAGCGGATACAAGCCTGTTCGTCGCCGAAAAGGAATTTTGCAAGCGCCTTTGAAAGTTCGGTTTTACCTACGCCAGTAGGTCCGACAAAGAACAGCACGCCTTTCGGAGCGGAACGAGAAGACGATTTATGTATTCCCGTCAGTCCCATATAAGCCTTAACAACGACTTTTTCAATCTTTTCGATAGCCTCTTCCTGACCGACTACACGTTCGCTTAAAATCTTTTTGATGTTTTTAACCGATTTATAATCGAGTTTTTCCCAAGGATTGTCTTTTTCGCCGTACTTAAACAGCAAGTACAACTGCTCGAACGGCATTTTGCCTTCTTTTCTCGAAAGGCGTGCCATCTGAACGATTTCACGGTTGGTAAAATCGTCAAGCATATCGACGTATTCGTTAAATTTATCCGAAGTCAAGAGCGTTTCGCCGGGTTTAAGTTTTACGTCAAATCCGCTCTCGATTTTTTCCATCATTTTAGCGCGTTCTTCTCTGTCGGGTTTTGAAAGAGTAAGACAAGCGACTTCAGGGTTGCCCTGATAGAAAGAAATTGGAAACATTGCAAGTTTGCTCGTAATGAGAATAACCGTGCTTTCGTTTACTTCGGCGGACAAATATTCCGTTTTTTTGTCTTTTATCGCTTTCCCGAGCATTGTGATAAGTTTTCTCTCGTCGGGCGGTAATTGTCCGCCGCTTGAAAAGAGATAATCCGCCCAATTCAGCACGAAAGCAGTTTTTCTGTTTGGCTTCTTCAAGTTTTTGAATACGATATTGAAAATCTCGGCGGGTTCTTTGAACTGACCGCTTCCCGTTTTTTCTTCCGCTTGCGGTTGATTTTCTTCGTCATCATCAAAGGGATAAGCGTCGCCTTCAACTTCGACTTCATCGATTACGGAAAGCCTTGAAACGTCTCCGTCTATGCCGTCGATACGATCCCAATACAAAACGTCGTCGTATTCCATACCTTTGAGCATATACGTAAGATATTGTTTCAAATCGACGATTTGCTTTTTGTCGTTAAGATACACGTCGCCGACGTTGCCATCGAGTATTACGCATCTCTTTATACCGACTTCGCGTTTTAACCTGTTAAACGTTGTTTGTAATGCCATTATTTTCACCTCTTATTTGTGTTCGTTTTTACCGTTTGGTACTTCATTGACGATATTTTATCGGGATTGCTCCATATTTCCTGCGTTTTGGTAACGTGTAAACCATAAACTTCTTCTAAATCGTTCAGAAAAGGCTGTATATCCTTTTGGCACGCCTGTCCTTCGTATCCACGGAAGTCGTAAATAAATTTACCGTCCAGAAACACGTGGAATTCCGCCTTTTCGCCGCTTGCTTTCAGCCCGACCAAAATCACTTCGTTTGTGTCGCGTTTGATTTTTATATTCTTTTTATCCACGATAAATCCGCGGGCGGTTATCGCCGACATTATGATTTTCAACGACTTCTGACGGATTTTTTCGCCTACGATTTCTTCTGTTGCCACCGATCTTATTTCGGAAAGCGTTTTGTTCTCGGTTACGACTTTATCGATGATAGTCTTTTCAAGTCGTGCGGCTTCGAGTTCGCGGCGAATTTTTTCTCGCTCTTTTTCGATACGCGATTCATAAGTTTCGTTTTTGAGTTCTCTGCCCGCTCTGATTAGATCATCGCCCGAAAGCGTATCGTTTTTCAGATATGCAAGGTAAGTAAACTGCCTTTCCGTTTCGTTCTGAATGGAATCGAGAAGTTTTTGGATCTCGACGGGGATTGTAACGACTCCGTTTGCTTTATCCCTCAATCTTTTTTGATTTTCTTCGATACTGCTTTCAAGCAAACTTTGATAAAGTGTGCGCATTTCGACTAATCGTTTAGCAGCCAACTCGTTTACTTGATTTTGTAATTCTTGCGCCTCTTTATCCACGTTATCAGCAGAATTTAGTCTTAATCTGTCGCTATCACCGCTTACAACACCTTTTTTCGCTACTTCTTTTGCCTGCGCTTTTAAGTTTTCGATTTTTCCAGCGAGAGAATCTCGTTCTTCTACAATCAATTGTTGTAATGCCGCCGTCTGACTATTCTGTAAGCTTTGCGAGCCGTTTTCTATGCCAGAAAGTATCTGATCGAGTTCGGCGATCTGCTTTTCGGCAACTTCGCAAATGCTTTCGCATCTTATCGCTATCGCCTCGTAGTCTATTTGTACCTGATGGCTCATTTGCGTTCCCCCTTTACTGAAAATACTATATCGCGCCAAATTTCAATCGTTTCTTTATAGAAACGTATTTGCGACTTTTCCGGATGTTGCAATCCGTTTCTGCACATACGAAGTTTATGTAATGCGGATTCTTGCTTGCCGTCGAGAATGCCTTTATCTTTTGCCATAACGAGTAAATCGTGTGCAGACGTCATAGGTTCGGCGTTAAGCATATCTCTTAAATCGTATTGCAGTTTTACGAATAAATCGCAAATTACGTCTTTATATTTGCCGCGTGCAATCTGCTCGTCAACGTATTTTTTAGTAATTTTTTCGGGATGAGAAGACGCGCTGCGCTCAATAGACAACAAATCGTGAATCGGCTCGTAAATCTCTATAAACTTTCTGATTGCGGCATAGGATTTAGGCGCATATTTCTCGTATTTTGTCACCGATTTCAACTCCGAATTAAGCGTGGCGTAAGCATTGAAAAATTCATCTTCGTTATAATCGTCTTTAAGCGTATACTCCGAAAGGCTCTCTACACCGAGCATATTGTTCAGTTTCCACAAATTCCGTTTAACGTTATTAAAAGCGTTGCCGAGATCGGAATCCGAGTAAATTTCTTCGTTGTTTACAACTTTCTCGGCAAAATCCGCAACCACGTTAACAACGCTTAAAACGGCGTCAACGGTAAAACCTGCACTTAAAAGCGCTTCATAAACAATATCGTCGTCTTCCGTTTGTTTCATTTCTTTTGCAAAGGCGGAAACGTATTCAAAGTCGTTTATCCTAAGTGCTTTTCTGAGCGGATTCAACACCGACGATTTATAAATCGCATTATCGATTTTTATTTCACTTGCGCTTTCTTCAAACAATTCTTTTGCCGTCGATACAAAATAGTTTTGCCACTCGACATTCTTGGTAAAGGCGTTATTCAGTTTTAATACAACTTCTATCTTTTCATCAACAGTTTTTGTATTTTCAAACAGCGCCCTAATAGTTCTACCAAAATACGAAGAGTCTTTCATCGCGGCGACCGTAAATAAAACCACTTTTGCAACGTCGTCAGCAAAATCTTTTTGTACGTAATACTCAAAAATTTCTTCTACCGTTTCTTTATAGCGCGTTTCGTCCAAAACGCTTTCGGTGAGCAACTGCATTTCAAACGTATCGCCAAGCTGATTGCAAGGCATTTTTACGTTTACTGCGGAATAGTAGTGAAGCGCGGAAGTATCAAGCAAAGCAAACTCGGCGTTCCCGCCTATTTCGACAAGTATTTTTATCGAAAAATCTTTATCCGTTCTTAAAACGTTATCCGTCCTGTCGGTCGCAAGTCTGCCGCCGTCGATAAAGATTGTACAAGGTCTTTTCGCCTGCTTGGATACGTCGTTCGGGATATACGCACCCACGATATCGGTAAGCTCGGAAAGTAACACCGTCGGCACGTCTACCATATTTTTAAGTGCGTCCACAAACTTATACTTCTCTTTCGCAAGCAAACATTTTGTCATACACGCGGAAGAATACCACTTGTTGAAATATGCAGTTTCGTCCGACGTTTCAAACGAAAATACAGCGCCACTTTTGTTTATTACAACTTGCGTTCCGTCCTCTTTTCTGACTTGTTTTTCTTCTCCGACCTCGGGTATTTCAACTTCGACAACGCGTTCTTCGGCTTTTAGCCCTACTTTTGTCGGATTCGCTTCGATATAATCTTTAAGTCCGCTTATGTCTATCGTTTTCCCTAAAAACCTTTCGATATCTTCGTAAAGAACAGACGAATCGAGAGAGGTATAAGGAAGCGAATAACTCACGTCGAATTTCCGCGTTACGGGGCTATAAAAAATATCTTTCGTCTTTACTTTTTCTTCGCCTGTGGGAATCGCGCCTTCACGGAACATTTTTCTGCCTTTCGCGGTAAGCGAAACGTCTTTTACTCTGATTTCCGAAAAATATTTCGGATTCATAAAATGCGACGGATCGTAATCGTAAGAGAGTATTTCGGTACCGATAAGATTTGAAATTTCTTTTCCGAAAATATAGTGCAAATCTCTCGGAATACCGAATTTAAGAAGCACGTCGCATATTTTATCTTCCGAACCCGCAGTCTTTTCGATTACGTCGAGCAGAATATATGCAACGCCCGACGCCTTCCTTACCTCGTTATATCGCACGTTTACTTTATAGACGAGTAGCGGAAACGGAATAGCCGTAGTGAATTTTAACAAACTTTTCTCTTCCATTTTACTCTCCTAAAATATCTTTAGCCGTAAGTATTCTTCCGCGGAAGTTTATCGTGTCGATAATTTCTCTGTATACGGGGAAGTTGATTTTATCGCGACTGTGATCGCCTTCGAGATCGGGAAGGTCGATTATGCCCGCTTCCGATAAAAACTTTTTCGAGCCGACAATAATCAAAAGTTTTCTCGCTCTTGATAAGGCTACGTTGATACGCTCGAATTTTTTGATAAATTCCGCATCATACCTCGCGCCGCTCGGATTTCTTACCATCGAAACGATAATGATATCCCTTTCATCGCCTTGAAAATCGTCAACGGTACTGATAACAAGTTTTTCGTCCTGTTTACCCGAAAAGCCCGTAAATTGATAGCCTTTGCGCTTCTTTTTTATTAGCCCCGCCTGATCACCGTATGTACAAATAATACCCGCGCTCGGTCTTTCGTCGATTTTCCTTGACGGATCAACGATAATTTTATGCTCGGAAACAAGCCCTTTCGCCGCTTTGTCGAGTTCCTTTAATAGCGTTATCGCAACCTGCGCTTCCTGCTCGTTGATTTTGGACGTACTGCCTTCGAATGCGCTCGATTCTTTTTGGTCGCAATCCACAAAATATATATGCCGTTTGGGATCGATAACGGTATTTCCGTTGATTTTTACGGTAAGATTATGCTCTTTTTCGTCGTCTTGTTGTTTTTTACCTACAACAAGCCCTTTATCGTTACCGCCGTAGAAATGATTGAACACTTCCATAATGTGGCTGTGACAACGATATTGCTTATTAAGCATTACTCTGAAATCGCCCGGAACTTTCTCATACAACGTTTTGAAGAAACATTCTTCGTATAACTTTGTATATCCGTCGTTGATTTCCTTTGTGATTTTTTCTTCGTCGAGTCCGTCGAAATCATCTCCCCGCATATGCCGCAAATCATACATAGGCGGAAGTTGACGATGGTCGCCGACAAGAATAACCGTCTTGCCATATAAAATAGGTATCAGCAAATCGAGAAAAGACGACTTCGACACTTCGTCTACGATTACAACATCTATACCTTGCGTTCTGATATCTACCGATTCGATTCCGTATTTACCGAGTTCGGCAAGTTGCGACGGCGTAAATCTATCGCGGCTTGTGCAGGTAATACCGAATACGTTTGCCGAATTGTAAAGTTCTCTCGTATATGCGGCTCTGTCTTCCTCTAAAATATCTTCCTGCGATAAGTATTTTACAATATCCTTATACATCGGAATTTTTATCTTATTTTCAGCAGACGAAGCATTATACTCGGTTTCAAGCCTGTTCCACTCTTCATTGATTATATCGAACGCCGTTTCAAGATTGTCCGAATCGTATTCCCTGACAATTCCGAAATCTCTGAAAAATCTCGTAATCTTTTGTTTTAGTCCTGAACTTAATTCGCCGTATTCCTCAATTCCGGGATTTTCTCCGAGTTCTTCATATAAACGTTTTTTCTCGCTTATCTGGATTTTTAGCACGTTTATTTCATCGGATATAGCGTTTTCGTTGTCTATATCGCCATTGATTGCGGATTCGATTATATTTATCTGTGCGTTTACAATATCGGCAAGTTTTACCTTGAATTGCGCAAGTTCGGAAGGCAATTGCTTCAATATTTCCTTTGCCCCCGTAATTTCCGGAACAAGAAAGTAAATCACGCTTTCGGCAATATCGAACTCCGAATTATTTTCGTATTCTTTAATCTTTTTGCCTACGGCAATCAACTCGCTTTGATTCTTTTTATACTCTTCGTAATTAGAATTTTCTTCATTCGGTGCTTCGTCCGTATCGGGATCTCGCAAACCGCTCAAAACGTTTCGCAAAGCACGCTGGCGATTTTTTAACTCCACAATCGCGTCTTCGCTCAAAAAACGCTCTAATTCTTTGTTTATTGTCTGAATATCGGCATTAACAAGCTCTGCAACCTTATCAAGCGTTACCTCTTCAAAACAAGCAAAACACTTTAACAGGCGTTCTACTTGTTCGGCGTATTTATCCAATACGTTTTTATCCAATACGTTGCTATCTGCGCCTTCGCCCGAAAAACGATACGATTCGACGTATTTAAGCGTTCTCGTATACTTTTCGGTGTCTTCTTTTGCGGCAAGAAGTTTTTCTCTTAAAACTTCGTTTTCTCCAGTTAAACGGTTTATTTCTGAAAGCAAATTGTTCCGCTTTCTTTCCGTATCTGCATTCTCCCGTTGCAATTTCAAAAGGCGATCGTAATCGAGGCGAAGAGATTTCATCGTCGAATCGAATTCTTCTCTCGTTTCTTTGTAATTATCGTATCTTGCTACTTGCTTTTCAAGGTTTCCGCAAATATTGAGATAGAAATTGTCTACAAGCCTTTCGGGACTGTAATTCGTTTCTTTACCGTTTTGCGACGGAATAAGACGAAGCGGACGTATTTCGGGGATTTTAGGCAATCTGTCAAATACGTTGTCGATTGCCTTATGTGTTTCGGAAGATATTAAAACTTTCTTGCCACGTTTCGTCAGTTGCGCCGTAATTTCGGCTATAACCTGTGTTTTCCCCGTTCCCGGAGGACCTTGCAACAAAAATATACTTTCGCTTTGAAGCGCGCGTTTTACGGCAAGTTTTTGTCTGTCGTTCAAGCTTTCAAGACACCACTCGGGATCTTTGATCTCTTCTACGGAAGACTGCGCAAGCGTTTCGGGCGAAAAAAGATACGTCGGCAAGAACGGATTTTTAACGTACCCGCCCCGAATAGAAGTCAACGCCTTTTCTTGCCTGTCTATTTTCGCTTTTTCCGCACGATTATCGTAAGTAAGATACCTCGGCGCAATTTCCTCGATTTGCTTTTCGATTTCTTTTACTTTGTCCGTGATATCTTGCGGACGGAAGTAAATCTGATAACGGCGTATCGTTTCGTTCTCGATTTTATCAGCCTTATCTTCGTTTAATTTTTGAAGTAGGACCTTCTTTATTTCGGTTTTCTCGGAATCAATACTCTCTATATATTGAAATTCTAATTGATTTTTCTTTTCCTTTTTAAGTTTATCGAGTTCCTCCTGACAGCGTATTGCCAAACTTTTTTGCTTTTTCTCGATAAGTGCTGTATTGCGACGAATATAAAAGTCGCGCAAAGATACCTGTGCCTTCGCTGTTTCTATACGCTTATCATATTCGTCATTTAATACCGATTCTTCACCGTTTAAAGCATCGATTTGTTTGTCTTTTTCGGCTGCAGACAATTTTGAGCGTCTGATTTTATCTATTTTGGTACGAATTGAGCCGAGCCGTTTCTTTCTATCGTTTTCTATCGGCACGATAAGTTGAGTAATCTCGCCTTGGTATGCCTTGCATACGTCTTTATCAGAATTATTTATAACGTCGGAATCGAGTCTATCGTCAAGCTCTATTTTGTATTCAATGAGTTGTAAGTCGTATTTTTCTTGCGTTTTAGCAGAAACGTCTGCCATATAACGATTCACCCCGGCAAGGATTATACCGTTATATTTGCTGTCTATTTCTCCATATTTGGCAGTTAAATCTTTTTCGTAATTCTTGTCGAGAACAGATAAATCAGGCTCTATGTCTATGTATGTAAATAAATATCGTTCGCCAAGAAGATATGATTTGATACTTCTGATATTACCTTTATCGTCCGATTTCGGCGGATACGGCGACAATCCCATAGCGTCCCGAGTATATCGGTTTAGGTTAACCTCAAATTTCGGCTTCCCTTTTCCGTTTCTGCCAACCGTTTCAGACAATACCTCTTTTCTCTTCTTTTCTATCGCAACGCAAATTAGCGGAAAACCATCGGCTCCAGCTACTTCTTTCGATAATATTATTTGCTCGCTTTTCCCGAAATCTTTAATTCCATCCAAAAGAAGTTCCGAAAAAGCCTCTTCGTTTCTTCGATAGGATTCTTTCGTTATCATATATGCGTCGCATACGTGAACATCGGTAATCTCTTCACAACGCTCGGATTGTTTTCCTAAATAGTATCTGCGAAAATCGATATACCGCAACCATTGATTAAAAACACCAATCGCTTCATCGGGGTTTGGAACAGGAAATAATTCCGTGGCTATTTCATTTACAAAGTCGTTTGTAAGAACAGAATCATGCAATTCGCCGTTACCGTAATCGGGAACCGAAAACGTATTTCCGGTATTTCTGCTATATATTTCCTTCTTTGCAAACGCGCAAAGCGAGTAACAAAAAACTCGCTTTTCTCCGTATTTTACTGTTCGTCTGTCTATCAAATCTATCCCTTTGACGGATATTTCCGTAACGTTCCCAAATGTAACGTCGCCGATTACCATAAAATCGTATGTTTCGGGCAGAACGTAGCTAGAATATCCGTCCACTTCGGGGCGAATTACGATATTACGCAAAATCTTATTCCCGCGCTTATTCTCATCCATTGTTCTGTCAAACGACGGCAATGATACGTTGTAATATTTAGGCGTAGACGGAAATGTGTATCCGATAAATTCTTGAAGAGTGTCGGGCGCATAACCGCCGAGCTTTCTTTTCAGCGCTTCGTATTGCTCGTTTAACGATTGCGTGAAAAAGTCGTTTCTCCCCCAAGCCTTATCACCTAAACCTTTATCCAAATTATCTAAGAAATTCAGATATAAGTAAGCCATTTTACTCCCCCTTCATAAACTTATGATACTTATCGAATATATCTATATAAGCCAAAAATTCCTTTATTTCCGCAGACGACATATTCGTTACTATGCCGCCGACTTTATCGAGTATAACGCTTTTCGTAAACGGATCGAGTCCGTTTAATGCTTGCCCCGCAGTCAATTGCTGTTTTAGCGCATCGTTTTCGCTTTGCAATCGTTCAAGTTCGTTTGTCAGATTTTCCACAGAAGAAAGCGACTGCTTTTTATCCTGGATACTGTCTTTCAGAATACTCGAAATTCTGTTGACGTACTGAGCGAGAATATTGGGGTCAGACTCGTCGAGAACCAATTCCAATTCATCTTCGCTTTCCTTCCCGAAAAGATAAAAGATTTTATATTGCTTATCTTTAGGGATATCCGAAAAGTTTTCAAGATTCCGATAATTGTAAATCGTCGCCTTGGATATTTCGAAATATTTAATTAAATCGTAACTTTAATAGAAAATTTTGTAACGAGTCTTTCAAATAATTTCGTTGTCATTTTGACGCCTTCTTATCCGCTTGACATTATTATACTATATTAAAAACATAATACCAATATATTTTGTCTAAAATAGTCTAATTTATATCCTATAAAACAAAAAAATTGTAAACAACTAAAACGCAATATTTTTAGACCAATTTAACCAATTCATTCTGCCTTTTCCGTGCTTAAACCGCAATATACGGACCCCATAAACGCTTACAATATTTTCAAAGCAAAAAGAGACTGTTTGTCTTTTTAATTACAATCTCTTTTACTTAAAGCATTATATTTCGATGTTTTTATGGCAATATATTTACGAACTTGCCGTTTGATTGTCCCCCCTATGTTTACTCGTCGTCGATGTAGAATCTTGTTCATGAGTTTCATTTTTTTTACAATCTACAAAATAAATATGTTTACTCGGTTCAATAATAGTTCTACCATTTGAAATAAGCCTTATATTATGATTCTTTATATTATTTTGACCTTCAAAACCAAGTTTCAGTTCTCCTTGATAAAAATGGTTAAAAACATTCATTATTTGTTCATGACAAAGATACTGTTGTACAAGCATTGTCTTATACGAATCAGGAATTTTTTCAAAAAGTGTTTTAAAGAAACATTCTTCATATAATTTAGTAAACTTCTTGTTAATTTCTTTATTTATAATTTCTTCATCTAATCCTTCAAAATCATCTTCTCTTAATTTAGAAAATTCATACATTGGAGGTAATTGTCTATGATCACCGACAAGTATGACAGTTTTTCCATAAAGAATAGGTATTAATAAATCAATAAAGCTAGATTTTGAAACTTCATCAATTATAACAACATCGATACCAATAGATTTAATATCAAGGCCTTCAATGTTATATTCAGATAAAGCTTCAACATCTCTTCCTCTAAATTGATCTTTAGATGTACATGTAATACCAAAAACATTAGCGTTCTTAAATAGATTTTTTGTATATTTTTTCTATCAGATTCAATCACATCGGTCATGGATATGTAATTAGATATTTTCTCATACATTGGAATTTTTTCTTTATTTTCTTGCTCTTTTCTATTGAAATCATTTTCAAGTTCATCCCATTTTATTTTAATAATATTTATAGCTTCATCAATATCATGATATGGTTCTAATATTTCAAAATCCTTGAAAAATTTATTGATTTCAAATTCAAGTTTATTTCTATTTATTTGAATATCTTTAATATCTTCTATATCTTGTATCTCAATAATTTGATCATTAATGTCTTTTATTTGTTTTCTATATTCATTTAGATTGTTCACATATTCATTTAACTTAACTTCTTCTAGATCAATTTTATTATCTACTTTCTCGATGTATTGAATTTTAATTTTTATTATTTCTTCTTTAAATGAAAGAATAGTATCTTTGATGGAAGAGACATTTTTATTCAAGTAATTTTTATTAAAAATTTTGAATAATTTTAAATTACTTGTTTGAACTTCTCCTTTTAAATTATTCTTATTTACAATATCAGAAAGTTCTTTTCTTAACTTTTCCCATTCTTCTTTTTTTCTGGGATAACCTCATAAAATTCATTCATTCAATCCTTAATTTTACTTTTTATTTCTTCTTTTCTGATTTCAAGAATCATATTATTTGACTCAGGATTAATGACTGCAAGTTCTCTGTCAATTTCATTTATTTTAAGATCAAATATATCTTTTATCAAAATTTCTAAATTAGTATCAGCATAAACATTATTATCAACTAATTCTTTGAGTTTATTGCGAAAACTGATAGATAATTAAATCTATATCAACATCATCAAACATTAAACTATTATTATCGATGTGGCGCTTTGTACTTCTAAAAATATCTAATTGAACTGTGATATCATCACGTATATCTTCTAATTTTGAAATTTCTGTGTTTATTCTCTTAGCTGATTTTGAAAAATCAGCTATTTGTTTATTAGCTTCATCAAGTATAGATTGTGATTTATAAATTTTACTTTTTAATAATTTAAGTTTATTAAAACTATCAGAAAAATTTTCTTTATTTTGCTTAAAATTTTTATAACGCTCTACAGCTTTTTCCATGTTTGAACTGATGTTAAAATAAAAATTATCCACTAAAAACTTAGGAACAAAAACATTATCATTTTTCTTATTATTCGAAGGAATTAATCGAACTGGAACAATTTCTGCTATTTTTGGAAGACGTTCAAAAACATTATCAATAGCTTTATGCGTTTCAGAAGAAATGAGAACTTTCTTTCCTTTCTTAACCATTTGTGCAACAGTTTCTGCAATAACTTGAGTTTTACCAGTTCCTGGAGGACCTTGTAGTAAAAAAATCCCATTACTCGAAACAGCTTTTCTTACCGCTTCTTTTTGCTTTTCGTTTAAAGTCTTCAAATACCAAGTCCAATCACTATAATCAGCTTGAACTATAGGTAATATTTCAGGATTAAATAAATAAGTTGAAAGATAAGGGTTCTTTACAAAGCCTGAATAAAAATTATTTAATGCCATCTCTTGTCTTGATATCTTTGCTTTTTCAGCTCGATTATCATAGACAATGTATTTGCATTCTTTAATTATTTTTATTTGCTTATCGCTAATATTATTATTTATATCATTTAATCTAAAATATAAAGAAAATCTAAGAATTGTTTCATCATCAATAACTTTTCTTTATTCTTCTTTAGATCATCATCCAAATCAGATTTTAACGCAATTTTTTCATTATAAATATCAGCTTTGTATTTGTTTTTTATTTCTATTTTTTTCTTTATTTCATAAGAAGAAAGCTCTTTTTTACCTTTTTTAATTAATTCTTCACTATATTTAAGAATTATGTTTTTGTTTCTCTCTTCATAGAAATGCTTAATATTAATATCTTTATAAGCTTCATTGCAAAGAATATTTAAACGTTTTTTATATTCCTTATTGCTTTCATTTTTACATTTAATATTTGAAAAGTAAATTTCTTTCTTTATATTATTTTTAAATTCTTCAATCTTGGTTAAAACTTCTAGATCATTATTAGCTTCTACATCTGCTTTTAATTGATTCTCTAAAATTATCTTTTTATCTTTAATCTTTTTTTCAATTTCTAATGCTATATTCTTATCAAAATCTTCTTTAGCTATATATAATTCATCTTCCACTATTTTTTCATATTTTTGGTCAATTTCTTTATATTTTATATCTATATCAGAGTTATATTCATCATCCAATTGTTTTAAATGATCTTGTGGAATAATATCAAAATAAACAATTTTAAATCTATCACCCAACGTGTATCATTCGTTCAATAACTCACTTAGTTGAACTTTTTGAATTTCATCTGTTCTAGTTTTAAATTTAGAATTACTTTGTGGATCTATTGCAGTTATAAAAACATTGTCTTTTGCAAGTGACCTTAAATTTCTTTCTTCTTCATTAACAAGTTTTCCTTTTATATTGACTTTCTTCTCATTGTATTGCTTTTTATTTCTATCAATATTTAATCTAACTAAAGGAAATGGTTCTGCATCTTCCACTTTTTTAGATAAGATCACCATATCACCACTTTTAAAACCTTCAACATCATCTAAAATATAATCATCATAAATTACTTTATTTTTTCTATAATCTTTATTATTCACAGCATAAGAATTTAAAAACTCGACTGAATCTAATTTAAAATTTCTTTTAGATTGTTCGTTCAAATAATAATTTCTAAATTTAATATATTTATTCCATTCCTCATATATTTTTCTAACATTATCTGGTTCTTTTACAGTAAAACAAGACTGAATGAGCTCGTATATCTTATCAGGTGTAAAAAATGTATCATTCCAATTGACATTATTAATTGACCAAATTCCCCTTTCAAATGAATTACAGACCGTTTCAGAAACAACCATATCATTTGGTGAAGACATTGAAGCATCAATAAATTCTATTCCTTTAACTTCTAACATCTTTAATTTTTCGCTATTATAAATGTCACCAATCAAAATTACATTTTGATTCTCTGGTAAATAACTTTTCATATTCAATGTAAGTTCAGGCCTAAGAACAACATTATTCAAATATACAGGTCTTCCATCTTCTTTATTTTTCATTTTTCTCAAAAAATATGGACAAGAAATATAATATTTTTTTTGAAAACCTGAAGGAAAACATTCCTATATAAATTTTTGAAAAAAATTTATATGTCTATCTAATGGTATTCTTTTTTGTAACAAATTAAATTGATCATTTAATGATAATTTATAAAATTCATTTTTTGAGTTTGATGCTTTATCTAAGTGCTTACTGAATGATAAAAATATATATGACATTTACTTTTCCCCTTTATAGCCAATCAGGTAAACCCAATGGATTTAAAATAAATTCAATTTCATCTTTAGCATTTTCTATGAAATAATCATCATAATCCCATTTTGCATCCGTAGGATTTTCACCAAAACCTCTTTGACATACTTCATTAAAAAATAAAGGAAGTTCATCTAAAGTTTTCAAAATCAGTTCTTCATCTATTTTTAAAACTTCTATTGCAGAATCTCCATTTTGATAATTGTTCTTAAGATTTTTTATAAGATTGCTATATTTTTTAACAAGTTGAGAATATGCTTTTTCGGAATTATGCTTCAATAAATTCCATACTCTGTATGCTTTATCATAGACAAAATAGTATTTATAATCATAAAACGGAACAGACTCATTTTTATTTTGCTTTCCTTGAATAAATGTATCAAATTCTTCTCTTGAAAACTTTTTATTCTTATAGCCATTCTCAACAATAACATTTAAGGCTAAAGCATCAAATTGAGACATCATCTGTTGAAAAAACTGTGCATATAAAGTTTTAACAATATAATTATATTCAAAAGTTTAAAAATATAACCTTAGCTTTAGGTATGCCACCGATGCTCGGCACTTTTCTATTCCCTTCAATATTAAATTCATTTTCTAATAAGAATAAAGGATTCAATTTCAAAATCAAGGAATTCGGAAGTTTCGCCAACCAAAAAGCTGTTTTAAATGAAGAAATCGATATCGCTTTCACCGTCATTTACGAAGGAAAAATCGATTCGAATTTAGAATATATAAAACTCGGTACCACCGAACTTCTTTTTGCAGTAAATAAAAAGAATCCTTTAGCTAAAAAGGAAAATATAACTTTAAAAGAGCTGGAAAATTATCCGATAATCTTGATGAAAGAAGATTCTTTACAATATCAGCTTGTCAATCAAATGTTCAACAAAGAAAATATTAATCCGGATATAGTTTTGACTTCTAATCAGCTATATATAATCAAAGAACTTCTCAGCAATGAACGAAATAACTATGGTGCTTTTATCTTTAAGATGTTGATCAAAGAAAATGATGATATCATCGGTATCAGTCTTGATAAAAAAATTATGTTAGATGTTATCATCTGCTATAAAAAAGGAACAAATCTTTCTTCCAAAACTAAAAGATTTATAAATTTTGTCAAAAACAATGTCTCTTTATAAATATTAATTTTAATATTTAGGTTTCCTTGTAATTTCTTTATATATTTCCTATCATTTAATTGAGGATAATTTAAATGAATAAAGCTATATTTTTATCAGATTTTAATCAAAATTCTACACCACGAGATCCATTTGTTTTCTATCATGATGGATACTTCTATCATCTTTTCGCTATGAATGATGCTCTTTATTTAAGAAGAGCTGCAGAACTAGAGGATTTAAAAGATGCTAAATCAAAAATGGTCTACCACGATGATAAATTCCATGAAGTTTGGGCACCTGAATTACATATAATCAACAACAAATGTTATATCTATGTCGCCATGGATGATGGAGATAACTATAACCACCGCATGTATGTCTTAGAAAATAACTCCAATGATCCGATGGTTCCTTATGTTCTCCATGGACAAATAAAAGAAAAGAATGAACGTTGGGCTATCGATGGTTCTATTTTATACCACGGTGGAAAGATGTACTTCACATGGTCCGGCTGGGAAGGCTTAGAAAACGTTTGCCAAAACATCTATATACAAGAAATGTCTGATCCTTTCACCTTAATAGGAGAAAGAACCATGATTTCTACTCCTGAATACGAATGGGAAAAGCGTGGCTGCGAAGGTGGAAATAACCGTCCATATATCAACGAAGGACCATTTGCTATCTATGGCAAAAATAAACTCCATATAGTCTACAGCGGATCTGGAAGCTGGTCCGATGATTATTGTTTAGGAGTTATAACTTTCGAAGGAGGAGATATTCTCGATAAAAACAATTGGAAAAAACATCCAAGCCCAATTCTTTCCAGAACTGAAACTGCCTTAGGACCAGGACATGCATCATTTTTTGAAGATCCAAGAAATGGTAAAAAATATTTCACCTATCATCTATTTAATACCGATGCCAAAAATGGATGGCAAGGAACTCATGCCATGATTCAAGAATATGAAATGGTCGATGATTTCCCTGTTCTTCCAAAACCTGTCAATCATTTTATCGATAAATAAAAATTGCACCACTTCGGTGCATTTTTTATATGAAAAAAGAAAGGTCAAAAGACCTTTCAAGTTTTCAAATTTTATTCAGCTTTAGATTTTTTTAAGTTTAAAGAATTGATATCCTCTAAGCCTTTTTTCTTGAATATAATAGCTGATGTCATAAATAAAGCTTGGCCAACTGTGTTGACAATCTCTTTAATCCAATCTGATAAATCAGGCTTGGTTGATAAATAGCCCATTCCAAGAGTGAAAACAAAAGATATTGCTATGAAAATTATAATGAAATAATTTTTTGTCTTTATAGCAATATATACTAAAGAGGCATCCATCACTAAAACACCTAAGACCATCAAGACAACAAAGATCATGGTTCCATCAAATTCTTTGACTGATTCACTTAAAAATGGAAGAGCTAAAATTGGAAGAGGAATAAAACTATAGGCTTCATGTTTTTCCTGTGGATAAGATAACATAGCAACAAGACCCGCAGCGGCTAAAACAAAGCCGATGGTTTGCATTGGAAAGAAGCATTTGTTGAGAATAGTAAAATCACAAGCTCTAGATTCTAATAAAATTTTATAAGTCGCTTTAAAAACTCCCGCAACAAAAGTAAAAATAGTTCCGGCCGAGAATAAGGCAAAAGCCCCTTTACTCATCTTGTTATAAAGCATTCTTTGATAATATATTCCCCCTACTAAAAATAGTACAACGGGAAATAGATCGAAGATTGCCATAAAAATTCCGCTTATATTCATTTCTTAAGCTCCTTTTTCACTTTTCTATCAATGTGATAGATTGGAGAAGAAGAGGAATTAAAATTGGAGTATGGTCGGCATATTGACGATATTCTGGCATTGCTCCATATCTTTTCTCTTGTCTTCTCTCTAGTCTTTGTGCTGAGTTAAACATGATATAGACAATGCAGACATAACCAATAGAAGCCATTATCCATTGACCAGCGCCATTAAATGTTTGAACACCGCTGATAAATACTCCTGTCCAGAAGACTATTTCTCCAAAGTAATTTGGACAGCGGCACATTTTATATAAATTTTTTGTCGCTACCATATTTGGTTCAATCTTTTTTTGTTTGGTCTTTTGTGCATCAGCGATAGTTTCAAGAAGCAAGCCAATAATACTGATAACTACACCAACAATCGGAGCGATTAATCCCATCCAATTGACTGTAGCAAAATTATCAAATCTCAATAAAGCGACATTTTGATAAATTGAATTTTCAGCTCTATAGAATATAGGACAAGTCTCAGCAAAATAAAGTACGGTAACAGAAATCCAAATGACAAACTTTATAGCTAAAGGCATTTTCTTTTCACCTTCTTTGGTTGCTTCTTTGAGTACCTTGCGGTAGGAGGCGTTTTTAATTTCCCTTGCTAATAAGAAACCTGAAAGTCTTACACCATAGATGATGAATAAAATGGTAAATAATATACCAAATATATCCCAGGTATCGTGCATAAAACTTACTACTTGATAAGCAATACCTAAACCGATTACTGAAAATCCATAACCGACTGATAAGAAGTAAACAAATTTTTTAAGACCTATTGCACAGCAAATTGCTGATACCAATAAGAAAATACATGTTAAAGGCCAAAAGTACATTTACTTATTTCCTTTCGCAAAACTATCTTTTATATATTGTTTAAAAGATTTTTCTCCATACATGGTATCACCGACCATATCATGAGTTAATGTGAATTTAGAAAAGCGAATGACTGCCCATTTACCATTTTTCTTATTTTTAGGAAGATTGGCTAAAACTGTAAATAACCAAGCTGGAGCGGAACTGATTTTTCCTTTAACTCCCGCCGCTTCAAAACACATTTCAGCTATTTGACGATAAGTATAAACTTCTTTACCACCAACGTTATAAAGTTTATTTTCATCTAGCATAGATTTGACGATGAATTCAGCAAAATCTGTGGTATCAATGACATTGGCAGAGACATCTTTTTTTCCTAATAAAGATACTTTTCCACTTTCTATCATCGGTCTAAAGACTTTGACAATATCATAGAAATATCCTGTTGGTCTATGAATAACATAGGTTATACCGCTTTTTTTCAATTCTTCTTCGAATAAGAATTTAGCATGAACCATTGGAACATCTTCCGCTTCATCCGCTCTAATAACTGAAATATAAACAAAATGTTTGACATCGGATTTTTTAGCTTCTTCAAGGATATTTAAGTTTCCTTTATAGTCAATATCATAATTGCTGATAGTAGCTGAAGAAGTTGTTAAACTAACTGTTGAAATAACAACTTCCGCTCCCTCACATAAGCCACTTAAAGTAGCTTTATCAGTTACATTGATTTTTTTAAATGTAACTTTCGAAGTATCTAAATCTTGTACTTCTTTTTCAACCATATCAGCAGCGACAACTTCATGTCCTTGTTTTACTAATTCTTTTAAAATTTCGACACCTAATTTACCATAAGCACCAGCTAATACTACTTTCATATTCTGACTATTTCTTTTGTTTTTCTTTTGAGCGTTTGTCGTTGATAATCTTCATTTCCTTTTCGGTTATCGACTTGCAATTATTTTCATCCGCCCATTTTACGCAGCCGAGTAAAACAGTCTTTAAGAATGGTCTTGGAACTTTAACAATAGTTTTTAAAGCATCATCACTGAATTTAACATCGGTATTTAAGCGATCTGCGGCATATCTTACCGAAGTGATATCAACTTCTTTATCAGGAATGCCAACAGCTATTGGTTTCTTATAATCTGAACACCAGAAATATTTAGAATCGCGGTAACCCCAGTTTGTTGGAAGCGGGCAGAAATTTTTTCTATTAACACCATTGATCAAGGCATCATAATATTTATCTTTGAGTAAAATATTATCAATTTTCAAAATGAAATGAGCGCCGAACTTCGAAGTGATACCATTGAAATCATGATATGGTCCATCATATTCATCTTGCACTTTATCATCTTGAGCATTATCCATTTCCTTAACCCAAGTGCATTCAAATACTTGTAAAGCTTCATTAATAATCTTTGGATAATTACCATTCGGATCTTTTTCTTTGCTAAGTCCATCTCCAACTGTAAAGCGGAAATCTTTCATCTTTTCTTCTGGAGTATCACCAGGAAAACCAAGTCTTACATGTTCAGTGAAATTCTTTTTTGAGAATGGAAGGAAATTCAAAGTGCATTTTCCATGACGTAAAAGACCTTTACAAGTATTCGATGAATTACGACATTCAAGGATCATCGCATAAAAACCTTTACCAGCGATGTAATATGGGAAACACAAAGAGTAAGCTCCAAAGCTTGTGTTTTTGCCATTTTCATCCAAAGTACCTACCAAGCAAAGTGGCATTGGGAAAAAGGAAGAAGATTGATAGAAATTATCCATTATTCGGATATTTTTAAATGACTTATCCATTATTTAGCCTCCTATAATTTTAATGAATATCTTTTCTAATTTTGAAAAATCATATAGTCTCGTAGCATAAACCAAAATAGATTCAACCAGGAAAGTCACTTCAAAACTATCCAAACTTTTTTCATTGTTAGAAAGAAGCTTAGAGATCATCTGAGAAATCTGATCTACCAAAATAGAATGTCGCGAATTAAATGAAATATATACACTATTAGATGAACTATAAAATTCCCAAAGAGAATGATATCTTACTGAAAATGAATAGATACAATTATAAATATCTTTTATTCCAATTAAAAAATCATTATTCAAATTGATAGAACTAAGATCCGCTTTCCAATCATCTAATAAAACACTTGCTAAAATATCATCTTTAGAACTGAAAAAATGATATAAAGTACCAACTCCTATCCCCACTCTTTTAGCGATAGAACGGCAGTTGAGTTCTTCAAATTTTTTCTCTTCAATTAATTTTTTAGCTTCTTGAATGATGGTTTCTTTTCCAACTTGAATTTGTTTTGGCATATTTTCACCTTTTTATGAACACGTTCACATAAATTATAAAGAATACTTAACTAAAATAAAAGAAAAATTAAAAGAAAATAAATACAATATTTTTCTTTTCAAAAAAAGAAAGCTGAAGATCAGCCCTCCTATTAACAATTATCCCATTAAATTTGGTGTATCAAACACAATTATATATGTTTTTCCACCTTCACAAACTATATCGGTAGAATCCCCTTCTTTCCACTTTTCTCCATTGATAGTTTTAATTTTATATTCACTATACATTGTTCCAGCTTTAAATACCGATCCAGCTTCATCTATATAGACTAAATATACCCAAGAACGTTCTCCATTATCAAAAACACAGATTTCTGACGTAAGATTTTCCGGCATTTCAAATCTTACATAAATATTTAAATCATCATCATTTTCTATCTCTTTTTCAACAAATGGAACTTTATATTCTTCATCCATATATAAAGCTATACAATCTGCATCAGATTCTCTAGAAGAAATTATGAAAGCGATTAAAGTATCTAAATATTCTGTTGCTTCTTTAGCAGTATAAACTGTATCAACATAAGCATAGTCATGATATCTTAAAGGATATCCTTCAATCATGAAATTTACTAAACCATAATAATCATTTTCGGTAACATCGGTTTCTATTGAAATGCCATCAAAAAGTTTTTGATCAAAAGAATATGAATAATTTAAAGTTCTATTATATCTAATAACTTCTTTTTTATTATCATAGATATTAATATCATGTAAGTCAGTTACAAAACCAGTAATTTTTCCATTTTCTGCTCTGACATAATATTTATCATCATAAGTGGTTTTCTGATAACCAACTTCTTTAACTAAATCTTCATTTACCATTTCACCGACAATGCCGATTAAAAAATCTATCGAACCATCTTCATTGCCGATAAATTTCAATTCATCTGGTTCTCTTTGATATTCTTCAGAAAAACCTTTTCTTATACCTTCTATAAAAGATGAATATGTATCATACTCTGCTAAAAAATAACCCTCAAAATAATCCGCAATTTTTTGATTCTCAATACTATCAGCATAATCAGGACTTACATAACTTCCTTCTATTCGATTTTCTGATGAATCAACTTCTTCTATATAATATTTTGTTTTATTTTTTCCATCGACAACTATATTTTTAATCGCCTTAAGATTATGAGATTCTCTTTTTAAAACACCTTCATCATTTAAAGAATCAACATCATTGATGTAATAATATTGGTTATCCTTTTTGCCTTCGGAAAGAGAAGCTTTAAAGATTACCTTATCATCTTTATATTCATTTACAGTTTCAACAAAAGAATATTCCCCTTCATAACTACAAGAATACTCTTTTCCAGCCATCCATTTATTAAATAAAGCTTCTTCAGATAAAGATAAAGAATAATTACAAACATCACAAATTCTAAAATTACCATTTTCAACAAAATGATGTTCTTCATTTATAACAACTTCACCACAATCCAAACATTTTTTAAAATGATGCGTTTCAGAAGTTTCATAATTTTCTTCAAGATTATGAATATGCTCCTTATTGCATCCTGAAAGAAAAGAAAGAAGAATTAAACTGACGCTGACAAAACACCATTTTTTAAATTTCATATTTTTCTCCCTCCGTAGAAAATTTAAAATCAAAAGCCATCTCTAACTGTTTAAATAATTTATTCATTACATCATTGCTGATTCTTTTTAAATCAACTGCAAATAAAATCTTTTTAACTTTCTCCTGTTCAACACCGGGAACATGATAAATATCAAAAGCTGCTGAAATAAACCTATTCAACTTTCTTTCAAAAGTAAAATACATATCACAAGGACGAGCCATATAAGCTCTCATCATTCCCGCACTGCCAATTTCCGCTTCATAAAAATCACTATCATTCCACGAAGAAAGATAATGAGCAAAAATCTCTTTGAGTTTCACCATAGTCTTACGGTGAATTGTATCCAAAAGCTTCGGTTGCGTATAAGCTTCAACATATATTTCTCTTAATTTTTCATTTTGTTCCACTAAAGCAAGTTGAATTCCCGTCTCAATCGCATAGATAGAAACTCCATTCATCGAAGAATCTAAAACTCTACCAGCAACATCAAACTGATGAGAAAACATAAAGGAAATCAATTCCGAAAGAACACCATCTTTAGTATGAAAAATATTTTGAAAAGTGCTAGCCGAAACATTCGCCCCTTTAATAATATCCATCATGGTAGTTTCTTTATACCCTTTTTCAATAAACATTTTTACACAAGTTGTTAAAATTCTCTTCTTTGGATCTTTTTCTTTATTCATTTCTAATCTCCGCCTTTGAATTACGTTCTGGGTTACAACCCAATTATAAAATAAGACACTGAAAAAGTAAATAAAAATACAAATTAAAATTATTACTAGTCTATTTTTAATTTTATTTTAAATCTATAAAAACAATGATAAATATCAATCAAAAATTATATATAATACAAAAACTAAATATATAAAATAACTTAAAACTATTAATTAATACTTTAAACTCTGCTACTTTTTATATCAATTTCGGTCTCATTATGTCTTGCTTTACACTGAGAACATTTGCAACTATATGTAAATATATATTCAGTAGTTTGTACATCATAATAACTTGTATAGTCTTCATATATATCTTCGCTACTTGTTCCTTCTCCTAATTTATTTCCATTACTATCAGATAAAGTATATGTTGTTTCTCTAGTACCTATTTTTCTAGAACGCTCTATAATTGAATATAGTGTTAAAAATACAATTCATCATTTTTATCAAAGTAATATAAATAAACTGATACATTTTTTGTATTTTTAAGGACAATGGCGTGATTCGAAAATAAACTTACAAAGAAAAAGTAGTTACCTGACTATGTGGAGAAAACATCTTTACTTTTTCAATCATTTCTTTATCATTTCCATTATAGACAGAAACTTGCCATGGTATTGAATCTCCAATGATGCTGATTATCTTTTTTATATATGGTGCATCCACGTCTGCCAAAGAATGTCCCATTACTATAACTTCATCAATCGATTCATATTCTTTTTCAAGAACACTGAAAAATGGATATTCTGCAATTATTTCATTACATTTTTTACTAAATATTTTTCTATATTCTCTCTCAATATTGACCAGTCCTTCGCTATCATAGCAATCGTGAAAATCATCTTCATATTTGTCATCTTCAATCTCATTTTCATACTCATGACCAAGAACAATTCTATTCATATAAGTATCCTTATCTACATCAAAAAATATGGGATCAAAAGATGTTCCATGAATATGATAGCATTCTCTTCCATATAAACTTTCAATAGTTTCTGTATAATTAAAATTAAGAATTATATCTTCTTCCATTATTATAGAATCTATTTTGTCTTTGGCTCTATTTTGGTAATTATCTATTATTCGGTTAATCGACCAAATCCAAGTGCAAAATGTCTTTTTCAATTTTTGAAATTGTGGAGTAAACACAATTTTTAAATATTCTATTGTATAGTACTCTTGTTCTTCCTTTTCACAGCGAATTCTAAAATCATATCCAGCCTGCTCAATAGCATCAGCCATATTTTCTAACTTCATATCGTGTAATTGTTCTTCAAATTGATACCACCATCTATCTTCTTCGCAATCATAGTCAGTTAGTTCTTTCAACAATTGCCAAGATTCAATATCATTTTTCTTTAAGTACTTTGCGAATTCCACATATGAAGTTCCAAGGCCATGTGCTCTGTCAAAGCCATTTCCAACTATTATCAGTTTCATTAATTCTCACTCTCACTTTTATCATCAAACAAAAGCATTATCTCACTTTTGAAATAAGAATACTTTATTTTAATGTCATCAACATCTCTCAACAAAATCCATTTAGAAGTTCTCTTAGTTGAATCTTTTTCTATATATTTAAGGTAAATCAATGTTTTGATAGTTTTTCCAACGCTATTCGAGGTTCTCCCAATTTCTCTAGCAACATTCGCATTAGAAATCGAAGGACTATTTTAATTATCTTCAAAATCTTGATTTCATCATTCCAAAGAACCCTCACACTTTCAATAGGTTTGGGCTCATATTCTTCTAAATTAATGTTATACCCCTTAACGACATCAGTTACAAACTCACCTTTGTTATTGATATGTCTATCAACATCTACAAAGAAAGCAAAGATATTTCTTCAATTGCTTTCATAATGCAGTTGTCTTGCAAGTGAATTTTCTTTTGATTCATCTTTCTCAGAGACACTGTATGTTTTTATTCACAAAACGTTGTCTTTGTCCGATAAGTCGCATAATTTCAAAATTTTTCCATCATCAGAAATCGATAGTTCTTGACTCATGATTTTATCACCAGTAAATAATTCCTTTTTTATAAAATCAAAAACGGGGATAAACAATCTGTAACAAGTTTTGTTACATCGTTGACATCTTTAACATACTCATCAAATTAATGGTCAAAAGATTTTATTGTTCCATATTTTTGAGTTTCAACTGATATTTGCGTAATTCAGCTACCAAATGATCCTACATATTTCAAATGACTTTTGTTTTTCGCCAAGAATTCATAGTTATCTTATTTTTTAACATGCAACACGAAATTAATTTCATTCTCAAGAAAAAATCCAATTATATTTGTTGGAATTTTTTTACTTTCTTTAGCACCTTTTAGGCAATGAAAATTCATAAAGAGACGTAGCCTTTCCTACAATATAAGGAATAATTATATTGGCGAAAGCAAATAAATCAGGACGGCTATTCAAATAAAATACTGGAACAATATAGCCTTCATGGTATTTAAACAAATGTTTGTAAATAAAAAACAATAGTTCAGCTTTTATTTTACCTTTAATTTTTTGTTTGTCAAAACAGCCTTAGACCGCAAAAAGCTCATTTTAAGAAATTTTTCGAAAATTTCGTATTTTAAGTGATGAAAATGCCATATGAAATGGCCAAATTTTCTAAAAAACTTCGTCATCAAAATAATCAATTTTGTGTTAGAGACACTCTTGAACATAATAAATCTGGACTCTTTAACTTGTCTTAGAGGAGAATCAAAAGTATGCGCTCAAAGTCCTAAATTATCATTTTGTAGGTCAAAAATACGCTTTAAAATCAGAAAAGAACGATTTTAGTGTATCAATCTTTTAATTTTCATATTGGGTTAACCTTACTATTTTGATACAAATTCGTACCATTTATTAATTTTTCGTACTACCAAATAGATCTAAACTTTTAAATTTTTTATGAAGTTGATGTAAGAAATAACCAATTCTTTGACGTCACCAAAAATAAAACCATTACCAATTACCTTTTCTGTACGACAAATCACTTTATTCATACGATGTACTTTCTCATCTTCATTCGATTCGATATATGTCATTTCTGATTTTTCTATCTCTTGATTATTTGTTATCAATAGACCAATTTTAAAATTCAAAGGAATAAAGATAGAGATTTTTTTCTCCTTGTTTATCAAAAATCCAAAGCCAATAGAATTATTAATAAAATGAGTGTTTGAAAAATTTATTAATGGATAAAAAGAATATTCATCACCAATAATTTTAAATGGGTTAACATTAATTTCACTATTGATTCTTAGGAGTTCCGAATGGTCAATTTCACCAAATAGTTTTGATGTTTCGCTCTTGTCATTAATTTCATTTAATGTCGTGATTGAACGCATAAACATAAACGAGAAAAATTGCTCTACCAATTTAATATTGTTATTAAGTATTTTAATCATCGTTTCCGAATCATTAGCCTTGCAAAAGTCATTGTAAAATAGAGAAAATTGAAGCTCTACACCTTGAGCTAATAAGTTTTTTTCAACATCTTCATCATAATAATTATTTTTGGTTCCAAGTTTCTTAATCAAATCAAAATAGTGTTTATCTTTTTTCAAATTGTAGCAATATACTTTCCCATCATTTTAAAATCCTTTTTCTATAAATTTTGGAATACCTATATGATCGTGTGACATTTTCTATACCTCCTCTTTTCAAAATAGCTTTTCTTGAAAGCAAAAATCAATACCATCATCAATCCTTATCCACACTCTACCTATCTTCTTAATCTTTATTAACATTACTAGTCTTCTTGTATTATTAAAATCATAGGCATAATAAGCAACATTCATACCTTCCACTTCTAAAATCACGTCTTCCCATACATCAGACATCGTCATAGTAAGTGGAATTGGATTTGAAAATTTAAAATTATTAGAATTTGTATCATTTCTAAAACAAATCATGTAAAGTCTTGGTCTATGTTGAGGACAATTAAAATCAGAAGCCTTTATTATTATACAAAACATTGTGTATCCAAGCACATTAATTGTATTATGAATAATCTCAAAAGTTTTTCCGTTATCGTGATTTAACAAAGCTCTCACATTTTCAAGAAAAACAGCTTTTGTTTTTTCGCTCTTATAATCAAGGCAACATTTAAAAATAATGTACCCCTAGTATCTTCAAAACCTTTTTATATCCTGCCAAGGAAAGCCAGAATATAACACATCATGATCTGGGATAGAAACTCGAATCAATTTTGGTAATATCACCGAAAAAATAATTATTTGGTTGTCCATCAATAAATATTTTAAGAAGTCATTTTTAAAATTTTCAATATAAGTTTTTCTACAATCTTCATCCGATTCAGAGACAAAAACACATTCCCCTCCTAAATTTTTCATGGCGATGTGAAAGCCACCAATCTCTGCAAATAAATATAAGTAAATTTATTAGTCATTTTCATTTCTCGTTTCTAAATTTTGAATTATTTCATCACCAAATGGCTCGATGAATTCCTTTAATGAAATTTTAAGACCATTGCAAATATTTTATTTAAGTTATCAATCGTTATATTTTGTTTTCTAGATTCAACTCTAGATAGATACGTTCTATCTAAATTTATTTTTTTTGAAAACTCTTCTTGGCTCATATTTATTTTTGTCACTCTTAAGTCACGAATTCTTTTTCCAATGATTTCTTTAAGCTTTTTGAGAGTTTCTTTCTATTTTTATTATATTAAATCATGACTTAAAAGTAAATAATTGTGACTTATATCTTACACATTAGTTTTATTTAAGTATGATATATTTCTACCCTTTCATTTTATAGTAAATCTTTCGTGTTCTAGTAGAATGATAATTTAAGAAAACTTATAAAAAGTAATCTTTCAAGATAATTCTAAAGTTTATAGATAATTAACAGCTAGTCAAAAAATCCCATAACTAAAAACATTTTAAAGGAAATAAAAATGGGCTGTTAAGAAATAGAATTTTTAATTCTATGACTTAACAACCCCTGTTAATGCATATTGTGTAAAATTACCTATATTGATACAATTTGCGTACGCCTTCTAAAAAATGCGTACAGCAAATAAATGAAAACCTCTCAACATTGTGGGATGTCAAAGCAACTGTTTCCGTTACCGAATGTGCTCTTTCTTTTAACGAGCAAAAGGCACGACGCTAAACTCGGGCACCCCATAACATTGAGTCGCTTGGAAGAATTCTAGTCTATACTAAAATTTGTCGAGTGGAAAATTTTAAAGAAGCACAACCAAAAGAGACTTTTTAGAAGAGACTGTTTTGAACTATATCATATAAATAAATGCAGAGGTATTTAGCAATCATACTATTATTACTTCATAAGTTCAGAAAATTCTTTTAAAACAATTAACTCATATTCATCAAACAATTCTATGTTAAAAGATAAATCAATTACTGATTGTAATGAAATATTGTTTTCATATAGTTTAATGATAATATCATTAGATATACCGAAGTCAATTAATTGTTCATATTCATTATTGATTGTTCCATTTTCAAAAAGTAAAGCAGCTTTTTTAGAATCTAAACATTCCGTGTCATATGAATTAGATAAAGATTTTTTTTGAATATATAGTTTTATAATCGATGTTACAAACGAGACATAAAAAGGAATTTTATATTGAACAATACTTGAAATAAACTTAAATGTCTCAGTATAAAAGGCATCGTAGTTCAGTCTTAATTCTTTAGTATAATAATTTAAAATCCATCCTTTTGATTTATTTGTAAAATATTGAATAATATCATCTTTATTTGAAAAATTAAAATATATTGATTTCACCACGTTATTATATTCACTTTTAATAAAAGAAATGTTTTTCCCAATAATATCTTTTGATTTACCCGAACAATAAATTTTATACAAACGGCTCCAAATAAACTGACCAGAATTATCAAACGCCCTTATTTCATACGATTTAGATGGAAAAGGATCAATTCCATGAGAAATAAAAGTGTCTCTAATAAATAAAAATATTAAATTAAGTGATTCAACTCTCTTATTAGGTTCATCAACATAAATATTTTTACATGAAGAATATATCTTTTCAATATTGCTATTATTCAGAGCTTCATAAAGAATTAATTTCCATTTCGTAGGGACGCATAAAGAAATATTCAAATCTCTTTGCGATAATTCCAATTTTTCCCTATAACTATTCGTTTCCGATTTGCATGTTAATTCACTTGGCGTTAAAAATTCCTCATCAAGCATATCTATAGCATAATCGCCACGAACAATTGTTGGATTTCCTATCTTATAATTATAATTTTCTAACTGGATACTACCTTCTTTTTGTAGTCTATTCACTTCTTGATAAACATTATCATCTATACAATAAATCTTTCCTACACTGGATTTTGCAAATCTGCCAGCCCTTCCTGAAACATTTAAAACATCAATATTAGAAAGCTTATTTGTTGTAGGACCATTAACTAAACTAGTAAAAATCAAATTACTGGCATTTGTATTAACTCCTTCAGTAAATGCTGTAGTGACAATCAGTGTTCCTATTTCATTTTGTTCATACAACTTAATTATTTCTTTTTTTATATATCTCGGAAGAGGAGCAACATATATTCCTATTCCTTTTTTTAATCCTGTAATTACTTTCCATTCATATTTAACGCCAACATCATAATTATTTTCTAAATGCTTAATAAAATTATTAAATCTTTCACTATGACTAACTTCAAAATCAAAGGAAACATCATCAATAATTTTATATGCTTCAGAATAATTTGATACATAGACAATGTTCTTTTCTTTTTTGAGCTTTTCAAGGATATAGTTAACCTTCTTTGATTTTGAAAGGTTTTGTGTATAACCCTTAATGTTGCCAAAATACTTTTTAAATTCTTGCGAAGAAGATATTTTAATGATGTCTCTGCTAACATATTCTATTTTTCTATCTATCTTCTTTATTTCATACTTTCTTAAAAATCTATCCATTGATTTGGTTAAGGAATATGTAAATGGTGATAAGAAAATAGTTCTATTATTAGATGATCCTATCATATCTGCAACTTTTCTAAATCTCAATGCGCGTGATTCTAAAAAATCAGATATTTGTTCATCTTTAGAATCAACTATCTTGTATGTTTCATCCATAACAATCAAGTCAAAATCATTAATTGAAATAGTTTCACTAACCAAAAAGAATCTTTCTGGTGTTAAAAGAAGAAAATTCCTTTTATTTCTCTGTTTGTGGGGTTGTGTTGAAATATAATAATTCATACCGAGATTCTTATTTAATCTAATAATCTTTTGATATAGTTCTTCTAATAATGAATTTGTAGGAACAATAAACATAATATTATTAAGAATTTTATAATTTTCTAATATGTATTCCAAAACTATACTTGTTTTTCCAAAAGAAGTTGGAGCTGATAAAAACACTTTTTTATTGTTTTCAAAATCATAAAGCAAAGACAATTGCCCTTTGTTATAATAATTGATATTTTTTCCTATATAAGTCTGACTTCTTGCAGAATCACAAATTAAAAAATCGGCAATTTCTTCACTTGATAAATATGCAAGATACCCATACATTTCAGTGATTGAAATCATCGAATATACTTCTTGCATATATTTTCTATAATTACCATCTATCATTAGATAATTCAATGTATCTAATAAACCTTTTTCATTATTTTCAAAAACATATTCATTAATTTTATTAATTAATTCTAGATTACTCATAGTTCTTATCTATCTCCTTTTTAATTTCTATAGGCTTAGAGTTTGTTGGAATAAAAACTATTTCTATCTTATAATTAGTAATATTTAATTCTTTAATTTTTTGTTCAGCTTCTTGGTAAATATCATTATAATGGTTAATTAGCTTCTGTGGTGTCTTTTTTGTCGAATCAAATATAGCGAAAAAAATAAAATTGCAACATACATCAAAATCAATCAAAGAACTAATAAAATCATTTGAAATATCGATTTTACTATTTAAATCGTTGATGAAATTTAAAAATAATGATTTTTCACACTCCATTACATCAAAACTTTGACTTACCATAAAACCTATATAGTTGTTTAAAAAATCTTTAGATATGTGTGAAGGTTTACCATTTCTTCCTCCTATTGATGGAGTACCATTTATATCTTCAATTAAATTATTTTTCGCTGATGAGGCTCCTGATACGAATTTTGCCTCGCAAAAACAAATATTAATATTTCCATTTTCAATAAAATATACAACATTATCTGGCCCGTGAGCTTCTGCATCTGAACTAAATGATCGCTTTTTTGCATATGTTATCAAACATTTTCTTTTACAAACAATGCGTAAGAAAAAATCTAAAAATAATTCTCCATACAATCCATTTACTTCGGTTTTTCTTTGTGGAACTATTTTATCAACTCGAACTTTTTTAGATCTTTCCTCTAATTCCAAATCTATGTTTTCTATTTTAATTGTAGACAATTGATCAAAACTTCTAACATAATAAGGCAAATACATTAAAAAAGTTGTACTAAAATTTTTTAATTCTTTGTCGTAATCATAAATATACATTATATGAGCTGGCTTATCATCGACTAGTTTTGAATGAAATATTTTCTTTTCATGGTTATCTTTATAATATTTAATTAGTATTTCGTTATCCATAACAATCCCTCTTTTTTAAAATATCGTTTCAATCTCATCGTCAAGTGAAGAAAATAGTTTAGCAAATACTTTATGATCTTTATGATCAAATGTTATTTGCAATTAACACATATTGAGTCATAGCAATCTTTTCTTTCATTACTTCGAATGATCAAAATATAAATCAAACAGAATCAACTTTGAACCAAATACTTGGAGGTAATCTATCATTTTTTTCTAATAACATTTCGATTTATTCCAACATAATTATTTTTAAATGTTTCATTAATTTATTTAAATTAGAATTAAAAATTATCTTGATACTTATATCTTTTGATGTGAAATGTAATTCTTTAGCCATACTAATCACCATTTTTTTCTTTTTTCAGATCTTCATAAATACTCTTCATGAATATTCCCAGTACATCTTTTTTAATATCGGTATTATTCAAAAGCATCGTGAAGAATTCTTGATTTTGTTGAAGCCCATCAACCAAAGCATCATCTATGCTTGAATAGAAAGAAAATTCGAAATCATTCAAGCCATTAGTCTTGGCGCTTGCAGTTAAATCCGGATTTTTCTTTAGTAAGTCTCTGATCTGAAGTGCCGCCTTGATTGCAACATCGTTATCGAAGGATTTTCCGGTCTTGCTATTTACTTCACTGATAATATCAGATAATTTCTTTTCTTCATCCTCAGTAAGATTAAAGGTTTCAGCAGTTGCCAATTGAATATTAGGATTTGAATCAATGGAATTGACATGAGTTTCATTGCCTTTTTTCTGGTAAAAATTATTTCCATCAATCATTCCTTTTAAGCTGAATCCTTCTCCTGGTCTTCCCGCCTTAAGGTAAGGCAACAGCCAAATTATAAAATTGTATTTCTTATGCAAATCCGTATCTTCAAATGTAGATACTTGCAAAATAAATTCATAGAATCTGACGAATCTCCTAAGGGTTAAATAAACTTCACGTTGTTTCTCACTATCAAATGTTTTGAACTTAGAATTTGCTTTTGATAAGTAGAATGTGATTTTCTCAGCTTTCTTATTTTTTGATATATCCTGTGAATAAAAGATGTCATTAGTTTCAATTGCATCATCAATATCAAACAAATCAAAACTATCTATCTTTTGGTCTATTTCATATACTAGCTCAGGTGTGACAGTATTACATAGTATGGTGCTTGTGTAATATGGTTTGAATGCAGCGACTATATCATCGATAGAGTTCACAAAATCCAAAATAAAGGCCCTTTTATTGAATGGAGGGTAAGTTCTATTCAACCTAGATAATGTTTGTACTGCTGCTATTCCATTAAGCTTTTTCAAGACATACATAGCACATAGTTTTGGTTGATCAAAACCAGTCTGATATTTATTTGCGACCAAAAGTACTTGATAGTCGCCCTTGTCAAATCTATCTTGTGTTTCTTTGTCGCTGAATCCATTGATTGACGATTCAGTATAAACTTTATCTTCATCTGCTTCTTCAAGCTGCCTTCCAGTGATTTTTCCAGAAAATGCAACTAAAGGATGCACGTCTGTATAGCCTTTATCCGATACATATTTATTGAAAGCCTCATAATATTTTACTGCTTCAGCACGTGAGCCTGTCACAACCATCGCTTTCGCCCAAGGCTGCTCTTTTAAAACAATGTCTCTAAAATGCTCAATAATTATTTCTATTCTTTGAGCTATATTGGTTTCATGGAGCATTGCAAACCTAGCAATTTTCTTTTTGGCTTTTTTGGTCTGGAATCTTGGATCAGCTTCTATTTTTTTACTAATCTTATAGAAAGTTTGATATGGAGTGAAGCTTTGAAGCACATTAAGGATGAACCCTTCTTCGATTGCCTGTTTCATGGAATAAAGATGAAATGCCTTATGCTGTCCGAACTGATTCAATCTTCCAAAGAGTGCAAGAGTTGTTCCTTTAGGAGTTGCAGTAAACGCAAACATTGACACATTGCTTTGCTTTCCATGCTTACATATCTCATCGCTAATTATATCTTCAGCATCCATGTTGAATTTATCTTCTTCGTAATCAACATCAGAACCCAAAGCCTTAGTTACGGCTGCCATATCTTTGCCAGCTGTTGAAGAATGAGCCTCATCAATGATTACTGCAAACTTCTTGTCTTTAAGCCCTTTTACAATGTCAGCGATATATAAAAATTTTTGTATCGTTGTAGCAATTATCTTCGTATTTCCTTCAAGTGCTTTCTTTAAATCATTAGATGAGCAATCTTCATTCATGACCTTTATTAATCCCGTTTTATGCTCCAAAGCACAAACTGCCTTTTGAAGCTGTCTGTCTACTACAACCCTATCAGTAACTATGATTATATTGTCATAAATTATGTTGTTGTCTGCATCATGAAGAGATGAAAGCCTATGTGCCAACCATGCGATAGTGTATGTCTTGCCCGATCCTGCACTGTGTTGGATTAGATAGTTCATTGATGTTTTGTTTTCTTTTACATCAGCTACAGTTTTTCTAATGCAATCCAATTGGTGATACCTTGGGAAGATGATAGACTCTTTTGTTGTTTTTTCTTTACCGGTAACTGGATCTTTCTCTTTTTTTCTTTCCACGAAAACAAAGCGAGAAAGAATATCAAGCAAGGCATCCTTGGTAAGAATATCCTCCCACATATAAGAAACACCAAATCCATCGCTGTTTAGTGGATTTCCTTTCCCAGTTTCTATTCCTTCGCCCTTTCCTTTGTTGAAAGGCAAGAAATATGTCGAAGTTCCATTTAACTTTGTAGTCATGTAGCATTCTTCCAAATCCATGGCAAAATCAACTATGCTTCCCGCCTTAAACAAGAATAATCTAGATTTAGGGTCTCTATCCTCTCTGAATTGTCTAATGGCATCCTCATAGTTTTGACCTGATTCATTGCATTTTAGTTCGAAAACGGTAATAACAAATCCGTTGATGCAAATAACAAGATCTACACGCTCTTTTTGTTTTTCTTCCTCGCTTAGCTTTTCTATTTTTTCTTTTGACTTGGTATATACTTCCTGCACAACAGAAAATATGTTCTTTGTGTAATTTTCATTTAGTTCTTTATTGAAGGTTGTTGCAGGTTTTGTATATAACAAGCGGATTTTTACGTTGGAGATTTCTATCTCACTTTTTAATACCTCAATCAAAGAAGAGCTCTTTCCTATAATTTTGTTATTGATTGAATTTATTATCGTTTCTTCATATTTATCCTTAAAGATTTTCTTCAATCGCTCTATTGCATCTGGTTGAGTGTCTTCTAAGAATTTGAACAATAATTCTTTATCCAACGCATAATTTTTATCAATATCATCATTTTTTCTTTCGATATACCCATCATGAGAAACTAAATAATCGATGATGTATTGTTGATATTGCTTTTCAGTAAGAATTTTATTCATGAGGGGCCCCCTTTTTGCCTGTTACGTATTCATAAATAATTGATTGCTTATAAGACAGAAGTGTTTCAAGCTGCTTTTTCTTTCCATTAATTATTTCATCAATCTGGCCGCACTTGTCATCCAAATAATCCGCGATGGCTTTTTGCTCCGATAGAGGCGGAAATGGTGCTTTAATTCTCATTAAAGTATCTTCGTTTAATGTCCATCTATTATCGAAAGACACACCTTTCCCATATGAGAAAAAAGCAAATGACCAATAGCAGATTTTAAAGTAATAGTCATAGAAAGAAGGATAAGTATTCTTTTTGTATCTTAAATTTACATAAGCTGGGCTAATTACTCCGCAAACTTTTGATAAAGAACAATTTGCGCCACTTTGCAAATCCATAGGATTTAAAAGCATATCGTCTACATCGACGGGATTATATTCGTAATAACTTGCTGCCAATTGGCCTTCGTTTGTAGAAATATCTCTAATTTTTATACCGCTTCGTGCTAAAGATAAAACAATTGGATTCTCTTGTAGTGCTTTTGATTTTTTTCTGTAAAATCTATCTTTAATTTTTGACACTTTCCAATGCTCAGGGATATCACCAATCCACTCAATCCCACTTTCTTTCATTGGCACATTTGAACTAAGTCCTTTTGTCACCTTTTCAGTTATAATAGAGCGTTTGTATTGTTCCAAAGTTGTAATCTGTTCTTCTATGATTTTGGCTATTTCATCAATCTGGCCGCACTTGTCATCCAAATAATCCGCGATGGCTTTTTGCTCCGATAGAGGCGGAACTATGATTTCGATATTTTTCATATCTTTCCATGTGGTCGTCCACAAATCATCAACAATTCCATGTCCCCATCTATAAAACTCAGCTGAAAATTGCTCAGTTTTAAAAAACCAGCTATAAAATTTCGGCTCCATATTTTCTCTTGGCTCAAGAACTAAATTAATTAAAGATACAGAACCATCTCTATTTGAAATGCCACAAGACCCTCTTCTATCGGATCTACTATTTATAACAAAATCGCCTTTTTTAACTAATTTTCTATCATCATGTGCATTAGTTTTTGCTGCATTTTCTAATTGTGGCAATATACCTTTCATAGTCACAGATAGAGGATCATAATCTCTATCACTAACTATAACATTTCTCAAAATGTAGATTGACCCAATTCTACCTTTGTCCCAACTGTCAGGAACTATACCAATGTAAATATTGTTTTCTTCCACCTTCCCATTCATTTCATTTTACCTCCAAAAAGAGCCTTAATCTTATTTTGAAGGTCTGATTCCATTGAATTAAATTGTTCTTCCAAAAGTTCGCTTTTTTCTGGTTGCTTATATTTATAGAAATATCTAGTGAAAGGAATTTCAGCTCCGATTTTTATTACTTTTTGGCCTCTATCTTCTTCAAAAGATGCATTTTCATCATTTCCTTCAAAGAACGCTTTTGAATCGCTAACGTATGGTAAAACTTCTCTAGCCATATAGTCATCGATACTTTCATCCCATTTGACTATTTCTGTATCTTTGGTCTCCTTATCATAGATGACATTGCCCTTTTTATCCTTCTGAATCTCAGCCTTATCATCTATTTCTGATAATCCATCAATTATTTTTTGAAGAATTTTCTTTTCTATTGTTAACCCTAATTCTTTTATATAGTTTTCGAATGATACTCTAGACATGAATAATTTACCGGAAGCATGTTCTCTCAATTCAGCAATTATTTCGTCATATTGTTCTTTATTATTCTTGAATTTTTCGAGTTGCTTCTTTTGCTTTTCATTTAATGTTCCGAGACTGTTTTCGAATTCAAATACTTTATTCTCGTCGTAAATAGATGAAAGTACTCCCTTTTGAATCATTGAGCCGATTCTTTCATTAGATAATGAGTAATTCCTATGCATAGGCCTCATTGTTGTGTATTCTCGATAAATAAATTCTGTATTGTCATAAATCTTAACAAACTCATTTTCTTTGAAATCAACATATAGCTCAGTGATCTTCTTTCTATCCTCAGGAGATAATTCATTCTTTTTATAACCTAAGCCCTTACGTAATTTGTGATAGATCGTTGAGGCGTCAATTAATTGAATTTTACCCTTGCGTTCGTCTCTCTTGTTCTTTGAAAGAATCCATACATACGTTTGAATTCCGGTGTTATAGAACAAATCTGTAGGCAAGGCAATAATTGCCTCAATCAGATCGTGTTCTAACATCCATCTTCTTATTTGACTTTCGCCACTGGATGTGTCTCCGGTAAACAAAGGTGAACCATTTTCAATTATTGCTGCTCTACCAACATTATCATCCATCTTATCAATAGCTGATTGCATGAAAATTAGCTGCGAATCTCCTCCACCAGGAAGCCCAGCTGGCCATCTACAATTATCACCTGAAGCTTTTTCGAACTCTTTCAAAACAGCTTCTTCCTGTCCTTCCTTAGCATCATCACCTTTCCATGGGGTGCCGAATGGAGGATTCTCTATAACAAAACGCATCTTAACATCCTTAAAGGAATCAGTTTTAAAAGTGTCAGCGTGTTTAAAGTTGCTTGCATCCTGTCCTTTAATCAGCATCTCGGCAAGACCAATGGCATATGATGGGCCCATATATTCTTGGCCAAATAATCTAATATCTGCTGATGGATTAATATGTTTCAAATATGAATATGCGGTAGAAAGCATTCCTCCCGTTCCACATGCCTGATCACATACTGTAATAACTCTATGGTCTTCAAATATGTCATCACTGCCTTCAGCGGTCAAAATTGAAACTAAGCATTTAATGATGTCACGACCAGTGTAATACTGTCCTGCATCCACATTTTGATAAAAACGTCCAATCAAATTCTCGAAAATATACCCCATCTTTATTGAATCGTATGTTGTTGGATCCAAATCCAGTTCAGAGAAAGCTTTAACAACGGTGAACAAACAGCCGCCTTCTTCCATAGTTTTTATATGGTCAGAAAGCTTCAATTGCTTTAAAATATCTTTTACATTATTAGAAAAACCTTCTATGTAACTTTCAAAATTTTCTGCTATTTTTTCTGATTCATTCAAAAGCTCTTTCAAATCATAATGGCTAACGCTGTAAAATTGAAAGCCAGCTTTTTTCTCTAGCGCCTGAGCAGGTATTTTAGGATTCTTCTCATACATCTCAATTACAGCTTCTTTTGTATGGGAAAGAGCACATTCAAACCTCCTAAGAATTGTCATAGGAATAATTACATCACCATATTTGTCTGGCATGTATGTTCCTCTTAATTTATTTGCGATGCTCCAAATGAAATTGGCTTCTGCAGTAACATCAACGGGGTCTTCATCCCAAAGCATATCTATTTTTTCTCTAATATCAGTCATAGTTTTATCCTCTATTCTTTCGTTAAATATATAATTCATACAATACAGAAAAGTATTTGTCTTCGTATGTTTCAGCAAATGCATCCGTTGTTGAATGCTCTTTTTCTTTCCAATGTAAATACCTAATGGCATAGCACATAACTTCATCAGCCATCACCATCATCCAGAAGCAAAGGTAATCCTCGTGGCATCCCCTCAACTGTTCCTCTTCAATCAAATAGTCGTTAGGGAGAATGATTTCTTTGTCTTTAGGCATCTGCTCAGGCTTATCATATTTGCAATAAAGATAATCTTCCAAATACTGAGTATATGTAAGCTTTCCTTTATGTTCCAAAAACATTCTTCCTAGATTGAAAACATCGTCATAACTATCTTTGGTATATTTCAAATGCTCCAATTCATCGACTTTTTGTTTCTTATAATCATATGATCTTGTTAAATATTTGCCTCCATCATAAAGAAAATCGCCCCCTAACTCTAGCTTATGAATTGCTTCAACAATTAAGGAAATCTTGTCTTGAAGCCATGAATCATCCTCAATCAAATCGCAATCAAGTTTTCTTTGTCTAAGAACCTCTTTCTTTGTTTCGTCATCTAAATAAGAAAAAGCATTATATATTCTTCTGAGATGTTTATTTTGAGGGAAGAAACCTACTGCTATAGTTGCCCAAGTCAAATAATCGATTTCATCAGCGTTATCAATGATGAATCTCTTGGCGGTTTCCTTGATTTCTTTTTCTTTGGTGATTTTTTGGTTGTGCCTTTCCAAAAAATAGATAACAAAGGAAATAGCTATGGTTGCTGCCAAAGAAAGAATTGATATTATTAAATTAGCAATTTCCATCAATCATCTACCTCTATTCCGTATTTTTTGAATAATGGTGCTAATTTTCTTTTAACTTTCATAGTTGGCTCGTTTTCACCAGTTTCCCATCTTGCTACGGAAGCGATAGAAACACCTAATTTTTTTGCAAATTCTGACTGTGTTAAAAACATTTTATTTCTTAGTTTTTTAATCATTACTTTGTAATCCATAAATTGACCTCCTATAGGAACATCAAAAACTTATCTAAATTATATCACTTTTTTCTCAAATTGTCTATTATTCGACAATATTAATCCACAATATTTCCATATTTTTCTCAAATAATTTTTACCAACATACCTTTCGTTCCGCAGTACTACCTTTCGTTCCGTAGTGATATCTATCGTTCAGTAGTTATATCCCAAAAATAAAAAAGCCCTGCAAAAACACCTATTGGCATCTCTACAAGGCTAACTTATAACTTGGCAGATAGGGTAAAATTCCCTTTCTGCAAAGAAAAAAGGTCTGACACTTTTCGTATCAAACCATTGCTTTTCTTATGGTGGAGATGACGAGAATTGAACTCGTGTCCAAATAAGGCACCATCAAGAAGACTACAGCTTAGTTTGCATAAATTAAGATCTATTAGCTGCAAACGACTGCCAGATCTTGGTGCTGACTAATTCTTATTCTTTATATGTCAGCCTATAAAGAAGCAATCATTCTTAGTTTGCCGTAACCTCTCCGAATGATAGCGAGAAGAGACGACTATGCTGGGCTAAGCCCTGAGCTGCGGAGTTTTAAAAAACTAGCAAGCAGCTGCTGCCATCATGGCAGGAGCATTATTTACATGATAAAGTTTTTTGGCATTTATCTTTTTTTGGTGATAACGTCACCACTCGGCTGCCTTGTTGACTCATCCTTACCTGTCGAAACCAAAACATCCCCAAGTAGCACTTTCGTGCTCATTAATATTATCACGCATTTTTTTAAAAATCAAACAAAAAATGCCTTTCGGCATTTTCTTTAGTTAAGCTACTTGTGGTATAACAAGATTCCAACCTGGTCTTGCTTTATTTACTACGGCAAGTGATTTATTGAATAACTCTTGTTCTTTTAAAAATCTAGCGTTCTTTAAATCTTTATGAGAAGCTAAATATGCTGCGTATTTATTTACTACTGTTTCGGTATCTTCTTTCATGTTGTTGATAATACCTTCGATGAGAACTGCTGTTCTATACATTGATAATTCACCACAAGAAACAATACTATTTTGGAAATCTTTCTTTTGTAAAGAATAATAATTTTCAGCTTCGTCAAAACTTTCTGAAGAAAGTAAGATAAATAACTTCTCTGCAATCATTTTAGTTTTTAAATCATCGGTATACCAATCAATATACTTGAAGGTATCTTCTAAAATATTGATAGCTTTATCGATATCATCTTTTAATAAATCATCCATATATTGATAATATCTGACATGTGATTTGTAATAGCTATCATAATTATCAAATTCAATGATTTCAAGATCTTCACCAAGCAATGAATGGCGAATATTCTTCAATTCATTTTCATAGGCTAATAAATCTTCTTTATGAGTTGTTTTAATCAAAATAAAGCAATCATTAACATAATCTAATCGACATGGGAATAATTCATATAAAGCAACGATGAAACCATAACCAATGCCAAATAAAATAGAATAACTAATGATCTTATCACCGGAAAATACCAATAAAGCTAATAATAATGCGACGACATTGATCAAAATATATCCGACCATACCGCCTAATAAATAACCATAATGGCAAGTCTTTTCTTTTTTCGGAGTCATAACAAGGTGGAAATCTAAAATGTTATTAACTTTAAAAGAAACATCATTATCTTTTCCGTCATGTTTAAATATTATCGTCATTCCTAAAAACACTACTTTAGTCACTTGGTAACCACCGATTAAACCACCGATTAATTTACCTAATGTATAAAATAAGAAATTAGCAATTAAAGAAACACCGACAACAATAACAATATATAATGTGCTTTGCATTGCCAAAGAGTGTTGTTGCATAACATTGAGATTCAAAGTTCCAAGTCCAAAGATTAATGCTAAATCGATGACAAGCATTATCCAAGAAAAATTAAAATCTAAGAAACTCTTTTTTATTTGCCCGGATTCATTTGTATTTTTTTCCATATTTGTATTGTCTTCTTTCATAAAACCTCACTTTCAGTTCAACAATTATTATAAACTAATTAACAAATTAAATATACTATTTTATCAATAAGGAAGAGGATACTTTCCTGTAAGTTTGAGTGCTCTTTGTTTAGCCTCATCAAGTTTTTCTTCATCATCAGAGTTAGTTAAACATAAATCGATGATGTTTGCAACTTCTACCATATCTTCTTCAACAAAACCTCTTGTCGTACAAGCTGGTGTTCCAAGCCTGATACCCGAAGTAATAAAAGGCTTTTCCGTATCATTAGGAATAGAATTCTTATTCACTGTAATATTGCATTTCCCTAAAACATCCTGAGCCTTTTTACCAGTGATATTAGCATGAGATTTCACATCTACTAACATCAGATGGTTATCGGTACCACCGGAGACTAAATGATAACCTTTTGATACTAATGTCTTAGCTAAAACATCAGCATTTTTTACAATTTGTTTTTGATAATCTTTAAAATCTGGTTTCAAAGCTTCTTCAAAGGCCACAGCTTTAGCCGCAATAACATGCATAAGAGGACCGCCTTGAACTCCAGGAAAAACATTCTTATCAATACGTTTTCCAAGCTCAAGATCATTTGCTAGAATCAATCCACCGCGAGGACCGCGCAAAGTTTTATGCGTTGTTGAAGAAACAACATGAGCATAAGGAATTGGGCTAGGATGAAGACCAGCAGCAATAAGACCAGCAATATGAGCCATATCCACAAATAAATAAGCACCTACTTCATCAGCGATATGTCTAAATTCTTTAAAATCAATAATTCGCGGATATGCTGAAGCCCCAGCAATTATCATCTTCGGTTGCACTTCTTTAGCATATTTTAAAATTTCATCATAATTAAGTCTTTCAGTTTTTGGATCTAGACCATAAGAAAAGACTTGATAATCTTGACCGCTGAAAGATAAAGCACTGCCATGAGATAAATGGCCACCAGCATCTAGTTTCATACCTAAAACCCTGTCACCATGATTTAATAAAGTACGAAATACCGCCATATTAGCCTGAGAACCAGAATGGGGTTGAACATTAGCATATTCGCAATTAAATAATTTTTTTATTCTATCACGTGCTAGATTTTCCACAATATCAACATATTCACATCCGCCATAATATCGATGCCCAGGATAACCTTCCGCATATTTATTTGTCATTATAGAACCTTGAGCTTCTAAAACTGCTTTTGAAACATAATTCTCACTAGCGATCAATTCTATATGATCATCCTGACGAATTCTTTCTTTTTTAATAGCGTCAAAAACTAAAAAATCTTCTTCTTTTAAATCTTTATCCGATATCATAAAATTCTCCTTTTATAGAGCTGGTTTCAATAAAGAAAGATAATACTCTTTTTCTGTACTAGTAATACCGAAATCTTCCATTGTTTTATTAAATGGTAAAGAATTGATATATTCATCAAATTTATCCAAAGCAACTTTAGGATCATCTTCATCGAAGACAAAATGACCAAATTTCTTTATCTTATCTTTTAATACTTCATAATTTCTTCTCATGAAAGGTCCTAAAAGCCAACTAAGACCTAAACCATGAGCGATTTCAGGATATTTCCCTGAAATTAAATGTTCTACAAAATGACAAGGCATGGAAGTTAATTTACCAAAAGAAGTAAATCCATTATGGGAAACCGAACCCGTTTCCATCATCGCTTTACGCAAATCTTCATCATTTAAATTCATCAACAATTTCGGTGTTAAATCAACAATATTTCTTATGACGCCAAGAGCAAAAAGATCACAGACCTGATACTCTTCAGATTTACAAAAATATCTTTCAAAGCTATGCGAAATTATATCAACAAGACCACAGCAAGTTTGAAACTCGGAAACACTTTTTGTTAAACTAGCATCTAAAATAGAAAACAATGGATAATTGGTAGGAGAATTAAAGCCACCTTTGAAATTAGTCTTCCGATCTGAAATAACACAGGAAGAAGACATTTCACTACCGCTAGCAGCAATGGTAATAATTGTTGCTAATGGCAAAGCTTTAGTCGGCATAGTTTTCTTTTTATTGAAATCAAGTATATCGCCATCATAATAAAAATTATTAGCAACGCTTTTTGCTAAATCCAAAACACTGCCACCGCCGACAGCTAATAATAAATCAGGTTTGACTTCTTTTGTTAAATTCAAAGCCTCTTCAACATTCTTTAAATCCGGATTAGCAATTATCCCCGAATAAACATAAGTTAGAATATTAGCTTCTTTTAATTTTTTTAAAATATTATCAAGAATACCAGAAGATTTTAAATATGAACTTCCACATAGTAAAACAACTTTACTGAAGCCATATTTTCTTATCAATATACCTATATTTTCATAACTAGTAAAATAGATATGCGTAGGATTATAAAAATCTATCATAATTTTTCCCCATTATTATTCATATTCGCTGTGCCAATATATTTTGAATAGACAGAATGATCAGGTAAAGCTTTCCTCTTATTAAAGGCAATAAATCTTCTTACCCACTCTTTAACCATACCATCAGTTACCAAGATAAAATGAACTATTTCATAATCTGGAGTGGTAGAAAATCCTTTTTTCATCCAAAGAGAAATAGAAGATATAAAATTAGCAAAATAGAAACTTAAAATATAATCCATATCATCAGCACTTAAATACTCGACATCAGGTATCCATTTAGTAATTTCCGAACGAAGAATATCTTTTCCAAGCTTTTGGATTTTATCATACAAAACCCCCGCTTGGCTGCTGGTAGCAATATTGGTAAAAATAACTCTATTTGCATAGATGTAATTATATAAATCCATCAACAATTCACGGATATTATTATAAGAACTATTTTTTCTGACATTGACGCCTTCAGCAATAATTATGGACATTAAACAATCATTTAAATCAGCAAAATAATAATAGAAACTCTGTCTTGAAACACCAGCTGTACGGCATAATGTAGCAACACTAATTTCATCATATGGGGTAGTTTTCAACATATTGAGTAAAGTTGAAACTATAATTTTTGAATAATTTCTATTCATAACATCACCGCCATTATTGTACTAAATATTTTTACAATAGTCAAAAAGAGCATCTTAACTGGATGCTCTTTGAATACTTATATAAATTTAATTAAATAGCGAAATCGCCATCTTTGAAAATGACAATTTCTTTACCGTTTTTATCAGTACCAATAATCGAAAGATCTTCAGTACCGATCATGAAATCAACATGCTCACGGCTTTGATTTAAACCAGCTTCTTCAAGTTCTTCAACGCTCATTGCTTCACCATTAGAAACACATTCAGCAAAAGAAGCCCCTAAAGCCAAATGACAAGCCGCATTTTCATCAAATAAAGTATTATAGAAAAGAATATTCATCTCTGAAATTGGAGAATGGAAAGGAACCAAAGCACATTCTCCTAAACGGCAAGATCCTTCATCAAAATCAATGATGCTTTTCAAAGTATCGTAGCCGACTTCAGCACCATAATCAACAACCTTACCATTTTCAAATTTGAGGAAGAACTTATCAATTATATTGCCATTATAAGATAAAGCCTTTGAGGAATAGACAATACCATCAACCTTATCTTTATGAGGAGAAGCAAAGACTTCTTCAGTTGGCAAATTAGGAACAAATTCTGAATTATAACGGCTTTGAACAGCATTAGCAGCAGCAAAACGATAACTATTTGGTAAGCCGATGACTAAATCTGTTCCATTCTTACTTTGATAGTGCAAGCTCTTTAATTTCATCTTATTCAAAGCATTAGCATTGCGATTTAAAGTAGCGATATGCTTTTTCCAACTTTCAATTGGAGTATTATCAGCATCGATTCGACAAGCTTTATAGATAGCTTCCCACAAACTTATTTGAGCTTGAGTTGGAGTAGCTTTTGGGAATACTCTTTCCGCCCACTTTTTAGTAGGAACAGCAGCGATACACCAAGCTAATTCATTGTTCATATAAATTTGACGATAAGGAAAAGTAGCCTTATTAAGAGCACTATTATAAGCGGTAACCTTTTCAACACCGACAGAACTATAGATATTAGGATCATTACCTACCAACATAATTCTAGCCATTCCTCTATCAGTATAAGATTTCATAGCCTCAACATCTAAAGGATTAACCTTGGATAATCTTTTGATAGGAGTATGTAACATCTTTTGTTTGATCAATAAAGGATCAGAATAACTAACTTCAATATTTTTAACCTTATGAGCATATAGAGACAAGGTTAAATAATGGACAAATTGTGCCATTTCTACCGATGCAAAAATAACTATGTCTTGATTACTGTTTGCACCTATGCCAACTTCTGCTATCAAGTCAGCATACTTTTTCATCATTTTTACTTTTTTCATTTATTACCTCTTTTTCATTATATAAGATTTTTTTGTATTTTTAATATTAATATAATCAATTGTAACCACTTTCATAAAATATTTTGCTATTTTTTATAAAAAACTTTAATTTTTTTGAAAAAATAATAAAAAAACATAATAAACTAATTTTAAGATAAGTTTTTAACAAAAATAAGTATTAACATTATATTTTTATATTAAAAATAAATCAACCATTTAAATAAAGAAATATGCATTTACCGATAATAAATATTTATTTGGTATATTATATATTTTATTAAAAATACATTATAAAAACATAACCATATAATGAGGAATAGTTAATTTGTTTTCGTTTACACCAACATTTCCATCTACAATTTTATAAGCTACTGTTGGTTTATATTTTTCAATAAATCTATTCAAAGACTTTGTTGCCGTATTTCCTGCCTTCACTTCCACAGGAATAACTTCTCCATTTTTTTCTATCAAAAATTCTAATTCATTAGAATCATCTGGCTTGTAATAATATAATTCATATCCATTTTTAACCAAAATTTCTGCAATTATATTCTCATAAATGCCACCCTTAGCATTCCCTTTTATAACATTTTCTAGAACAGCTTTTTTAGTTTCAAATCCATACATAGCACACAATAAGCCAGTATCATTAATATATAATTTGAACTGATTTTCATCAGCATTTGCCATAAGTGGCAAATAGGGTTCATGAATATTATAACAAGGATTGACAATATTGGAATCTTTCAACCATTGAATACTTCCACCATATTTTTTACTTGTCTGTCCTTTCTCAACCGTAGAATATTGAAACTTTGTAATTTCTTTTGCTAATTGTCTAGGAATTGCTTCATAGCATCTACGAACTTTAATTTTTTCAGCACCTTTTGCATGCTTTGAAATATCAAAACGATAATTTTCAAGTATTTTTTCTTGTATTGCAGCTACTTTAGTAAAGTCATGATTTTCAACATAGTCAGCCACAACTTCAGGCATGCCACCAACAACCATATATTCGCGAAATAAAGTTTCATATTTTTCATTTAAAGCAAATGGTACTTTTTCTTTGTTATCAAAAAGTTCTCTTAAATAAGAAATGCCATTTTCATATCCTTCTGCCCATAAAAATTCTTCAAAATCCAGTGAATACATTGTTAAAAACATTTCATAACCAGTAGGAACGGACTCTGGTTCTTCAGTATTTTCATCAGCATCTTCTCCATAAGTTAACCCTAATAAACTTCCTGAAGTAATTACATCAAATCTTCCATCTTCTGCTAAAAATTTTAATGCAGTCCTTGCATTTCCACATGCTTGAATTTCATCTAAAAAAATTAAAGTATTTCCTTTAACAAAATTAACGCCATTTATCATAGCTGACATTCTTTTATAAATGGAATCAGCATCTAAAGATCCGTTAAAAATTTGTTTCAATTCTTGATTTTTAATAAAGTTAATCTCAATAAAACTTTCGTATTCTTTTTTTCCAAACTCACGAATAATATATGTCTTTCCTACTTGCCTTGCACCTTCTACCATAAGACAATTATTTTTATGTGTTCTTTTCCAGTCAACAAGCTTTTGATATATTTTTCTTTTTAACATAAGTATCTCCTTTACGTTTAATCATTTACATAATATTTCATTTATTTATGCTTGTCAAACAAAAAAGGAATAAAAACGGATACTCTTTTGTCGAAAAAAGGAATAAAATCCGATATCTGAATACTATAAAAAGGAATAAAAACGAATATACTAAAAATAATAAGTCTATCATTTTCAATTTTCCATATTTATTAAGTGTTTAAGAACATACAATTTCCATTCACTATTATAAATATAAGCTTTTTTATTGTTTTCACGTATATCATCATCACATTTTGATATTTTTTTTACATTCTTCATAAAAATATCCAATAAGATACGAAGATTTTCAAACTGAAAATAAATATTCTTTTATAAATAATTTTTTACCATAACAAGATAAATTCTTTAAAAGTTTATCTTCATCTAAAAAAATTAATCCATAGAAAAAATTTTTAATTCTAAAATTAAAAAAAGTAATAAATTTATCCATTTCAACATAAAACACTGAAAAATTTAGTTGCTTTGTGTAATTTTGGTTAAAACTATTACTTTCTGAAGGGTTACTATTTCTGAAAGGGTTACTATTTTTTAGTATCGAAAAGAAAAAAACAGCCATTCTTTTTCAAGAATGACTGTATTTTTATTAATATTGACTTTTTCTAGCTTTATCAAATACTTCAAATCCGAAATTATTTTCTAGGATTCTTAATATTTGCTTGAGCAGCAGCTAAACGAGCAACTGGGACACGGAATGGAGAGCAAGAGACATAATCGAGTCCAGCATTGTGGAAGAATTCGATAGAATCAGGATCGCCACCATGTTCACCACAGACACCAACGTGTAAATCTGGGTTAGTTGCACGGCCTTCGGAAACAGCCATCTTAATGAGTTTGCCGACACCTTTGGTATCAACAGTTTGGAATGGATCTGTATCGAAGATCTTATTATCGTAATAATCAGGTAAGAATTTACCAGCATCATCACGGGAGAAACCGAAAGTCATTTGTGTTAAATCGTTTGTACCGAAGGAGAAGTAAGCAGCTTCAGAAGCGATTTCACCAGCAAGAAGTGCAGCTCTCGGAATTTCAATCATAGTACCAACCTTATAGGTGATATCAGAATGATTTTCAGCGATGACAGCATCAGCTGTTGTTGTGATGATCTTCTTGACAAAACGGAATTCCTTTAAGTCAAGTGTTAATGGAATCATGATTTCTGGGTGGACAACAACATCTTCACCAGCAGCTCTTAAATCATTTTGAGCTTGGATAGCAGCTTCGATGATAGCTCTAGCTTGCATACGTCCAATTTCTGGATAAGAGACATCAAGACGGCAACCACGGTGACCCATCATTGGGTTGAATTCGTGTAATGCATTGATCTTTGTCTTAATGTGTTCAACGGATTTACCAGTAGCTTCTGCTAATTCAGCAATTGCAGATTCTTCTTGTGGTAAGAATTCGTGAAGTGGTGGATCAAGTAAACGAATATTAACATTCTTGTCCTTCATAGCCATGAATAAGCCATAGAAGTCTTTTCTTTGAATTGGGAGTAAGCAAGCAAGTGCCTTTTCTCTTTCTTCAACAGTGTCAGCAAGAATCATCTGACGCATATGGAAAATACGATCTTTTTCGAAGAACATATGTTCTGTACGGCATAAACCGATACCTTGAGCACCAAACTTGAAAGCTTGTAATGCATCACGTGGAGTATCAGCATTAGCTCTGACTGCTAAAGCTCTATATTTATCAGCCCAAGCCATTAAACGACCGAAGTTACCGGAGAGTTCAGCTTCCTTAGTCTTGACAGCGCCAAAATAGACATTACCTGTGGAACCATCGATAGAAATAACATCTTTTATTCCGTAGACTTTGCCATCGATTTCCATTGTCTTGGAGTGTTCATCGATATGAGCAGCACCGCAACCTGCGACACAGCATTTACCCATACCACGAGCAACGACAGCAGCGTGAGAAGTCATACCACCACGCATTGTTAAGATACCTTGAGCAGAAACCATACCTTCGATATCTTCTGGAGATGTTTCAGCACGGACTAAAACAACTTTTTCACCAGCAGCAGCTCTTTCTTTAGCTTCTTCAGCAGAGAAAGCTAAAGCACCAGTTGCAGCACCTGGAGATGCAGGAAGACCAACAGCGATTGGAGTGAGTTTCTTAATTTCAGCTTGGTCAAATGTTGGGTGTAATAAAGCATCTAAGGCTTTAGGTTCAACACGTAAGCAAGCTTCTTTTTCATCGATGAGACCTTCATCGACTAAATCGCAAGCAATCTTTAAAGCTGCAGCAGCAGTTCTTTTACCATTACGAGTTTGTAAGAAATAGAGTTTACCATCTTCGACAGTGAATTCCATGTCTTGCATATCTTTATAGTGATTTTCAAGTGTGTGAACAATGTTGATTAATTGTTCATAAATTTCTGGTTGATGTTCTTTTAAAGCTTCGATTGGTTCAGGTGTACGAATACCAGCAACAACGTCTTCACCTTGAGCGTTTGTTAAGTATTCAGCAAAGATTTTGTGTTCACCAGTAGATGGAGAACGGGAGAAACCAACACCAGTACCAGAGTTTTCACCCTTATTACCGAAGACCATTGATTGAACGTTAACAGCAGTACCCCAGCTATATGGAATATTGTTCATATGACGATATGTGTTAGCACGTGGATTGTCCCATGAACGGAAAATAGCTTTAACAGCTTCCATCAATTGATCAAATGGGTTATTTGGGAATTCTTCGCCAACATGATCCTTATACCAAGCTTTGTATTTAACAACTAAGCCTTTGAGATCTTCAGCTGGAACTTCCCAGTCGAATTTATATCCTTTTTCTTTCTTGATATCATCGAGCATCTTATCCATTTCATCTCTCTTGTAACCTTTAGCAATATTGGTAAACATGAGAATAAAACGACGATAAGAGTCATAAGCGAAACGTTCATTTCCAGTTTCTTTGACCATAGCAGCAACTGTAGTATCATTTAAACCAAGGTTCAAGATGGTATCCATCATACCTGGCATAGAAACACGAGCACCGGAACGGACAGAAACTAAAAGTGGGTTATGATCGCCACCGAAATTCTTTCCGGTAGTTTTTTCAAGATCTTTAATAGCACCTTTGATTTGTTCAACGACGAAATCAGGGATTTTTTTGTCGCTATCGTAATAAAGAGTACAAGCTTCAGTTGTAACGGTAAAACCTTGTGGAATTGGAATTCCAATGTAAGTCATTTCAGCAAGGCCAGCACCTTTACCACCGAGGAGTTCTTTACCTAAGCCATGAGCATCTTTAAATGCATAAACATACTTTTTTTCAGCCATATTTCCTCCTAAATTGTGTATAAACAAGCTGTGGGATTTATTTCCCTTTGGTATTGTAACACAATTTTTTATTTACATTAAAGATTTTTGTATCTTTTTATCAATAAATTTTGTATTTTTGCGAATATAAATTAGCAAAAACTCTTCTCTTATATGAAATAAAGGACCTTTTCTTAATATAATTCCTTTATTTATTAATTAAATAATTGTAAAATTATTACTCATGGAGGAAAAATGAAAAGAAATATTACAAATAAACTATCGTTTTTAATATCAATTTCTTTTTTCCTTTTCGGTTGTAACAATAATTCTTTCTCTTCATCTTCTACTATTGTTTCAACAAATAATAGCTCCAGCACTTCAACTTCCACTTTAAATTCGACAACTAAAACCAACTCTTCTTCAACGATAGAAAACGATTTCACCGGTTTATTAAAAAACTATAATGTCATTTCCATTATGATTGAAACTGGCAGCCAATATATGGTCAATCCTACCTTGACCCCTACTCTATACAAAATGCAAGAAGAAGGATTAGATTTCAATATCAATTATTCTAAAAATAAAACCAATATTTCTGAACTTATCGGAATTATCGGTAGCAAACCTACTTCTTTTGATCCTTGGTCTTCTTTAGCTATCAATAATTCTTATCCTTATTCTTCTGCTAATATTTTAAAACAAAATGATTACAACACTTTCTTCATCCATGATACCGGTGGTGATAAAGACATCTATGACAGAAAGAATTTCAATGCCAAATTAGGTTTTGATACCTTGTATTTCCACGAAGATCTTTATCCTGATACTCCAATATGGAACTGGGGCGGAAACTATCCTGCTGATTTAGATACCGAACAAAATATCGAAAGGCTTTTAAATGTCGATGCCTTAAAAGAAAAACCATTCTATTTATTCTGGACAACTTTATCGATGCACGGTCCTTATTCTGGTTCTGAAACAAATAAATACATGAAAGAACTTTATTGTGATGAATTAAAAGAAGCTGAAGAAAAAGGGCTTTGGACAAATCCATTAAAAGATGATACCAGCGAAATAAGAAAACGGGGAATGGAATACTATCAGATGGCATCGATGAATTTCGATAGATCAGTTGAGCATTTACTCTCTTACTTAAAAGCAAACAATTTATTTGAAAACACTTTGATAGTGATGTATGGAGACCATGAAGTATATTATAGCTGCGATGGAAAAGACTTAAATCTCGCATTAAGCGGACATGAAGAAAGAGACTATCCAGATATCTATAAAACATTTATGAACTTCTATAATCCAACATTAAACGAAAAAATAATAGAAGTATATAACAAAAATACAGTAGATAAATTCACTTCGCCATATAATCTAGTACCGACGATGTTAGATATTCTCGGAGTAGATTACAACAGTTCCATGTATCCAGCAAAATCAGTATTTTCTAGACGTTTCCAAGAAAACGGAGATATCTTCTATTCTTATGAACTAAATAGTTTTTTCACCGATTTAATTTGGATAGATAACGATGGAAATATTGTTCGAAATTTTGCTGATGACAAAAAAATAACGCAAAACATTTTTATTCTCATTGAAGATTTCAAAAACACTCAACAAGAAATTGATTCATTATATGAAGGTAGTATACAATGAAAAAATTATTAGCACAAAAAGGATTAGAAGCAACATCTTTTATTACTTTTTCAATTTTAGTTGAAATATGGATGTATGTTTCAATGTATCAAAAAATTCCCTTATTCTTTTTCTTAGAATTAATTATTCTGATTATTTTTGCTTCCATAATTTTCTTATTTAAATCTATTATCTTCGATACTATATATCTATCAATTCTTTTCATTCCCTTAACTGTATTAGCAGTTTTACAAATAAATTATTATCGAATGTTTTCCGATATTCTTTCAACAACTTATATCTATTTATTAAAAACTGGTATTGGCGGATTGATGAGTGAATATCCTTTTGAATTAAAATCAATTATTATCGGAGTAATTTTTATCGTGCTATTTGAGGCTTCTTTATTAACTATTAATTTCTTAAAAAAATGGAGACACCCAGAAATAACATATTCGACCTACTATAAAAGAATCTTTGCTCCATCTTTCAGTTTATTTACTTTGGTACTTTTGACCTATTCAATGAATATAACCTATTTTACCAATGTCGATATTACCAAAAACAACAATATAACCGCTAATAATGTCGTCGTTTCAAAGTCATTTAATTTTTCAAGATATGGAATGTTATCCTACTACTATAAGGAATTATTTGATGATTTCAGAATTGATGATGTCACATTAGCTCAATATATTGAATCTGGAAAAAATAATAATGCAGACGAAAACGAATTCACCGGATTATTGAAAAACTACAATGTTATTTCCATCATGATTGAAACTGGCAGCCAATATATGGTCAATCCTGTCTTGACTCCAACTTTATACAAAATGCAAGAAGAAGGTTTAAACTTCAATTGCAATTACTCTAAAAATAAAACCAATATTTCTGAACTTATCGGAATTATCGGTAGCAAACCTACTTCTTTTGATCCTTGGTCTTCTTTAGCTATCAATAATTCTTATCCTTATTCTTCTGCTAATATTTTAAAACAAAATGATTACAACACTTTCTTCATCCATGATACCGGTGGTGATAAAGACATCTATGACAGAAAGAATTTCAATGCCAAATTAGGTTTTGATACCTTGTATTTCCACGAAGATCTTTATCCTGATACTCCAATATGGAACTGGGGCGGAAACTATCCTGCTGATTTAGATACCGAACAAAATATCGAAAGGCTTTTAAATGTCGATGCCTTAAAAGAAAAACCATTCTATTTATTCTGGACAACTTTATCGATGCACGGTCCTTATTCTGGTTCTGAAACAAATAAATACATGAAAGAACTTTATTGTGATGAATTAAAAGAAGCTGAAGAAAAAGGGCTTTGGACAAATCCATTAAAAGATGATACCAGCGAAATAAGAAAACGGGGAATGGAATACTATCAGATGGCATCGATGAATTTCGATAGATCAGTTGAGCATTTACTCTCTTACTTAAAAGCAAACAATTTATTTGAAAACACTTTGATAGTGATGTATGGAGACCATGAAGTATATTATAGCTGCGATGGAAAAGACTTAAATCTCGCATTAAGCGGACATGAAGAAAGAGACTATCCAGATATCTATAAAACATTTATGAACTTCTATAATCCAACATTAAACGAAAAAATAATAGAAGTATATAACAAAAATACAGTAGATAAATTCACTTCGCCATATAATCTAGTACCGACGATGTTAGATATTCTCGGAGTAGATTACAACAGTTCCATGTATCCAGCAAAATCAGTATTTTCTAGACGTTTCCAAGAAAACGGAGATATCTTCTATTCTTATGAACTAAGTTGTTCCTTCGATGAAAAATATTGGAGCAGCGATAATATTTCCATCAATAAAACGCTAATAGAAAATACTCAAGAAAGCAAAACAAAATTCAACGAAAATTTATCCCAAAGAATGGTGTTCCAATCAATAATTGATACTATCTATGAAAGCAACTATTTCTCTTCAAATTCTTTATTTTGACAAGACGAACAAAAACCATAAATAGTGATATTATGCTCCTGTACTTTAAAACCTGTTTTTGAATAAATATCTTTATTTACTTCATGATAAGGACAAAAGTCTAAAAGTATTCTCTTATGGCATTTTATACATTCCAAAATATGACAATGCTCATCTTTTTTTAAAAGATAAGCTGATTTTCCTTCGCTATTTATTTCCTTTTCAACTAAATTTTCTTCATGAAATCTTGCTAAAGTACGATAGATAGTTGAAAGATTAATCGAAGAAGAAAAACATTCTTGATAAATTTCTTCTGCTGTAACCGGTGTAGTTTTTCCTTTTAGTACTTCCAATATTTTTTCACGAGCTTTAGTATTTTTCATATTAAAAATTCTTTCTTTTTCTTGACATACTAATTATAGTAGTTTATCTTATAAAATGCAATTGCGAATGATTTGCATTTGCGTAGGAGGCTGTCATGAAAAAAACTATTTTTTTAATTCCAATAATCACATTGCTTGCTTCATGTACTAATAATACTATAAAAAGCAAACCGATAATTGTTTCATCCTTTTTTGTGATCACAGATTTTGTAAAAAAGATTGTAGGCGAAAAATATGACATCATAACTCTTACTGAAGATGGTGTTGAACCCCACGAATATGAGCCGACGCCTGGTCAAGTTAAAAAAATGTATGATGCTGATATCATCTTTTGCAATGGATTAGATATTGAACATTGGTCGCATGATCTTCCAAAAGAATTAAATGACAAAATCAAATTCATCGGAGAAGATGAAAAAATAGATTATTTAATAATTGATAACGCAAAAGATCCCCATGTTTGGTTAAATCCACTATACGCTTTAATCGAACTGGATAATATCAAAGAAGCGATGATTTCTATCGATTCACAGAATAAAACCTATTACGAAGAAAGATATAACATTTATTCTTCTTATATTTCCAATCTTGATTCTCTATTAGAAAATTTATTTTCACCTTATGAAAATTATAAATTTGTAACCAGCCACGAAGCCTTTGGATATTTTGCAAACCGCTATAATCTCCAAGAGATATCAATAAATGGATTAAGTCCTGAAGATGAACCTACACCAAACAAGTTGGCAGAACTAGTAAAAGAGATAAATGAACTTAATATCAATACAATTTTCTATGAATCTTTCTCTTCCAGCAGTATCAGCGAGACTATCAGCAAAGAAACCAATACTGCTATTTCCACTTTATCAACATTAGAAAATGTTAGCAAAGATGAATTGTTTAACGATTATAATTCTTTGATTTTAGAAAATTCACTTAAATTATTGGAGTCTTTTAAAAAATATGGAACCATTGATTAAAATTAATAACCTTACCTTCGGATATGATAAAAAACTACTTTTACATCACTTATACTTTACCTGTAATCAAGATGATTTCATCGGAATTACCGGGGAAAACGGAAGTGGAAAATCGACACTTTTAAAATTGATTACCGGAATAATAAAGTCACCAAAAGACACTATAATCCGGCAAAAAAACTTGAAAATTTCCTATGTTGACCAAATCACATTAAATAACGATAGTACCTTTCCAGCAACTGTCAAAGAAATTTTAGAAATGAGTATTCCACATAATTTTTGGGGAATAGTAACCTTCAAAAGAGATGAAAAAATAAAAAAAGCTGTCGATTATTTAAAAATTTCTGATCTGTTGAATAAAAAAATGCAAGAATTATCCGGTGGACAACAGCAAAAAGTAAGACTGGCAAAAGCCTTATTAAATCAACCAAATCTATTAATTTTAGATGAACCTACCACTGGTATAGATGTAAAAAGTCAAGAAGAATTTCTAAAAAAAATACAAGAAATCCATTCTGCAGGCACAGCAATTATTATTATTTCTCATCGCAAAGAAGATTTATCCGCTTGCAAAAAAGTTTATGTTTTAAACGATGAGCACTTGGAGGAGAAAAATGTTTGATTATCAATTTATGGTTATCGCCTTTATAGTTGGCATTTTACTTTCTATAATCATTCCTCTTTTAGGAACAAACATGGTTCTTAAAAATCTATCAATGACTGGAGACACATTGAGTCATACTTCTCTTTGCGGAATCGCCATCGGTCTTTGCGCTGGTTTTAATCCACTTCTCGGTGCAATTTTAATCTCTATTATCTCAGCGTTTTTCATCGAATTAATACGTAAAAAGATGAAAAAATATGCTGATATCGCTTTAGCAATAGTCTTTGCAACCGCCGTAGGAATAACAGGAATACTTTCTGGGTATTCATCTTCTAGCAACTTCTCTTCATATTTATTCGGATCGATTGTTTTGATCAACAATATGGAATTGATCTCCGTCATCATTATATTTTTACTTGTTATTTTATTCTATAGTATTTTCTATAAACAAATCTTCTTCATTTCCTATAATGAAAATCAAGCTAAATTATCAGGAATAAATGCAAATTTAATCAACTTCATTTCAACAATTTTATTATCAGTTACAATTGCAATATCAAGTAAAACAATCGGTGCTTTAATAATATCTTCCCTTCTTGTAGTTCCAGTGGCAAGTAGTTTATTAATATCAAAAAGCTATCGTTTAACCCACTTAATAAGTATTATCTTTTCAATTATCAGCATGATACTCGGACTTATTCTTTCGTTTTACTTGGATCTAAAACCAGGCGCAACTATAGTTTTATTCTCAGTATTCTTTTTCATCGTAACTTATGTTATTACTTCAATTATTAAAGTCTATCAAAGGAAGAAAATATTGACACTTCAATGCACCCACCACGATAAATAATACTTCAATTAAATTTCTATTTATTTTAAGAAAAGCGAAAAAAGCTTTTCTTTTTTAATCCAAAAATTATAAATAGACTTTTGCTAATACTTATTTCAGTAATTTTATTTCTAGTTCTAACAAGCAGTTATATTGCAAATAAACATCTTTTTGAATTCTCAAAATCAATTTATATATATCTTCAGGCTTACATCCATCTTCAACTTCAAAAAAATTAAAATGCTTTTCACTTATGAAGCATTTATTTTCAAAATACTTTTCACCTAATGATTCAATATATTTAAAAGCTGGCATTTTACCATTTTTAAATATTGAACCAAGTGTATTTTTGAAAGGTTGTTTCTTCCTATAATTACAGATATAGTCGATATAATTTTTATAATTTTCATCAATTTTTATCGGTGCATAAAACGCCAATAAAACTATCCCTTCTATATTTGTTTTTCTATATCCTTTAACTATTTCATCGGCTCTTAAATATTTAGTTTTACCATTTGAAATTACTAATACGCCTTGTAAATTTGAAAAAGATGAATAATTTAAAAATGTGGCATTATTTTTTATTGCTGCACCAATTGTTCCAGGAATAGTATTAATCCCAATAAAATTGCTGAAATTATTTTCCCTGACCTTTTGAAAAGCTTCGCCTATCGCCATATTTCCTGAAACTATTATCTGTTTTTCATTAATTAAAATTTCACTGTTTTTCCAAATTACTAAAGGAGTATTTACTCTGCTAACTATCGGTAAAGTATTAGTTCCTTTTCCTAAAAAATAATATTCTTTTTCTTCTTTTAAAAATTCTATCACTTCTTTTAAAGATTCAAGATAAATTACTTCAGAAAAAATACCATCAAGCGGTAATGGAGAAAGTTTTTTTATCGGAACATCATATTTAATTTTCATTATCGATACTCTCCAAAAGATTATTTAAAACAAAGTTATGTTGAAATTTTTTATAGTTTTCAATCAATGTTATTCTTCTATCGTATTGGAGTTCTTTTCTTAACAATTTATATAAATCCTTTGTATTAATTTCCGCATCAAAATGCTCTATTCCAACATTATCATAAAGATATTCTGCATTAGCATATTGATGATCATCTTTAACATGTCTTGATGGACATAACACTAAAGGAATATTTTGTCTTAAGACATCCGCAATTGATCCAGCTCCCGCTCTAGAAATAATTAAATCATAATTGCTGTAGAAATTCGAATTAATGAAAGGCATTCTTTTTATTTTTGATTTAAACTTATAGCTTTTAAAAGGCTCAGAAATAGTAATATCTAGTTCGTCATGCTCTAATTTTAATTTATCAAAAAGTTCATATAATTCTTTAGTACCATTGGACCCAGTCAAAACTAAAATTTTAATTCCTCTTTCTTTAATATAATTCAGTCTTTTTCTATCTTCTTGAGGATGACCGATTACTTTAACATTTTTAGCAGTACTTAAAGGAAAATAACTAAAAACCTTTTTGCAAAATGGTTTAGCAATTTTATTTGATTTTCCCATAATCCTATTCAATTCATAAATATATAAATTTCTATATCCTAAAATATATAGCATTGGGAACACAGTGCTTAGTCTTCCACCAAATGATAGAAAAACACATTCTTTATCATATTGTTTCAAAATTTTTAAAAAAGATATATACGATTTATACTTTTTTAATTCATCGATAAAAACTACATTTTCCTTATCTTTTAATATCATTAAAGGTATCTTTTTCTTTTCTGATATGATTACAAATTGTCGTCGATGTTTTTTTAAAAAATCAGCGGTTTCTAAACAAGGACAAATGTGTCCTGCTGTGCTGCTTGCTAATAGTATATATTTCATCATAATCTCCTTTTTGCGCAATTATTCCTAAAGAAAACAAAGTGATAACTAAAGAACTACCGCCATAAGAAATAAGAGGTAAAGTAATTCCTGTTACTGGTAATAAACCGACAACAACACATAAATTTATTAAAGTCTGCATCATAATAACATTGAGCAATCCAACTTTTAAAAAACAAGAAAACGTATTAAAACTCAAAGCATATTTATAACCATAATAAAATAATAAACCATAGCAGATCAAAATAATTATTCCGCCAATAAGTCCAAATTCTTCAACAATTATAGCAAAGATAAAATCAGTTTGTGGTTCAGGAAGATAGAAATTTTTTTGGATAGAATTTCCAAAACCAATGCCTGCTATTCCTGATGGTCCAATCGAATATAAACTTTGAATCATCTGGAATCCACTTCCCAAAGGATCTTTAAAAGGATCTAAGAAAGATATTATTCTCGTAAAACGATAAGGAGCACTTAATATCAATAAAGAAAAGCCAAAAACAAGAGCTGACCCCATAATAACAAAATATCTCATCTTCATCTTAGTTATGAAAACCATCATTATAAAAGCCATCAATGTTACTAAAGCTGTTCCAAAATCAGGTTCCAACATGATGAGAAAAAATCCGATACCAACAACTATTAATGGTAAAACAAGTGTCATCAATTTTTCAGTTTTTTGATAATTTTTATAAAAATATTTAGCAGTCCAAATCAGCAAACTAATTTTAAAAAATTCTGAAGGTTGGATTCCAAATCCCCCTACACCAAACCATGATCGAGAACCATTTCTAACAATTCCCACACCTGGAATCAAAACTAAACCCAAAAGCAAAATCGATATCAGCAAAAAAATATTTGAAAATTTATATAAGAAAAATGGGCTGATATAATAACCTATCAAAAAAGCAACTACACCAAGAGAGACAAATATCAATTGTCTTTTAAAAAAATAATTTTTATCCTGGTAAATATATTCAGCCCAAATACCGGAAGCTTCTTTTACCATAATAATTCCAAAAATAGCTAATAAAAAAGTGAAAGCAATTAAAATATATTTAAAATTTTTTACTTTGTGATCCATATTTTTCTTTCACCATAATTTCAAAATGTTGTCCTCTTTCGATATAATTTTTATATTCTAAAGAAGACCCACCTGGAGAGAACAAAATTCTCAAATCTTTTGAAAAATCAAAATTTAGATTATCGATCAATTCTTTTAAAGAATTATATAATTTATATTTAGAAACAAAGGGGATAAATCTTGATGCTTCCTTTCCGTAAATCATAATTTTATCCGCTATTAATTTATGGCCTAAACTCGATTTTAAATGTCCACCTAAAATTAACACCGTCTTATCTTTCGATAAATTTAAAGCAAATTCAGTAGCAGAAAGCGAAGTGGATTTCGAATCATTGATAAAATAAGTATTTTCTAACCTGAAAAACTTTTGATATCTATATTTTGGCAAAAATTCTTCGATATTATCAAAAGTCAATTTTTCATTTAAAAATCCAATGTCCAACAAAAGCGATCTAGCCAAACAGAAATTTTTGCTATAGCCTTTTTCATTTGCTGTTGAAATGACATGCGCATCTTTTAAATTCAATATTTTTTGACTTTCTTCATCTAAATAAACGCTATGCGAAAAATAGCAGATTCTCTTTTTCACAGCTAGATATTCACTATAAGAATAATAAGCATCTAAATGATTGGGAGAAATAGAAGTCACTATCAATTCATCAAGACATTTCTCATCAAAAAATTCTCCTTGGAAAGAAGAAATCTCAACCAAAAGATAATCATAATTAGATAAATTTTTTATTTTATCAAATAAACTATTTCCAATATTCCCCGCAACTAATACTTTGCATCCATTTTTCTTCAATAAATATTCTAAAAATTTAATGGTTGAAGTTTTGCCATTGCTACCGGTAACTCCAATTATATGCACTTTGCCTTTTGCTAGTTTCAACGCCATATTTAATTCTGAATCAATTGATGTAACAACTTTTTTTATCAAGCTCAAGTTTTTTCTATTTTGACATAGACCTGGAGTAATAAACGCCTTATCAAAAAAAGGTAATTCTTTTTCTAATCTCGCAAAATTATAATCCGCTTGCTCTTTATCATCATAAGTATATATTTCATTTTTCTCACCATTTATGCTTTTTAAAATAGCATTATTCGATTTTCCTAATCCGCAAATAAGATATTTCATAAATTAATCTCCATTATCAATACAATTAGACTTATAACGCTTTGAATAAAATAGTATGAGAAAACTATTTTATATTCTGGTATTCCTTTTAGTTCAAAATGATGATGAAGGGGTGCCATCAAGAATATTCTTTTGCGAGTTCTTTTATAATGAAACACTTGAATTATGACACTCAAAGTTTCAAAAATATAAATTAAAGCGATAAACGGCAACAATATTAATTTGTCTAAATATATTAGACTATAAGCAAGAACAGCACCCAAAAATAGACTTCCAGAATCTCCCATAAAAATTTTTGAAGGGCAAGAATTCAAAAGCAAAAAGCCAATTACTGCTCCGATAATCAAAAGCAATAAAAGACCTAAATCACTTTCTCCTTGTTGAAAAGCTAATACTAATACAGGTAATAAAGCTAAAATAAAAACTCCTCCATCTAGCCCATCAAGACCATCTAATAAATTGCTGCTATTAGCACTGGCAATTACGCCAAACATCGCAATTAATAAAAAAAAGATATTATTTCCTAAATTATTATTGAATGGATATAAATTTAAATACCATGTGGAACTATCATCGTATCCGGCAATTATAAAGGTGATTATGATCACTTCTATTTCTAAAAATATACGTAACCAAGACGATAATCCCTTTTCATTCTTTTTAATAACTTTTAAAAGATCATCAATTATTCCAATAATTGAAAAAGAAAGAATTCCAATTACCATAGCTAAAAGACGATAATTTTTTAAAGATTTCCAATCGAGTAAAATATAAATTAAAAATATACTAAATATTATTCCAATACCACCCATTGTCGGAGTACCAGTTTTTAAAAAATGGGATTTTACTCCTAATTTATGAATCGGCTGTTCTATCTTTTTTCTCTTTTGAAGTTGAATTAACCCCAAGCAAAAAAATAATGATAGACATAAACTAGCTAAAAAAGATGCGATTAAAAACAATACTCTTTCTATTTCAGCAGACATTCTTTCACCACCATCTTGTCATGGAAAGGATATTTAATTCCATTTTTTTCAATAGTTCTTTCATCGCCTTTCCCTAATATCAATACTGTTTTTTCAGCAAAATATAAGTTGACAGCAAAATCTATTGCTTTATATCTTGAAGAAATAATAAAAAATTTATTTTTACCTTTTATTTCATTTAAAATATCTAAAGTTTTTTCATTTCGTGGATTATCTTCAGTCAAGATTACTATATCAGCATATTTTTTTAATGCTTTTCCATATTTTTTTCTCTTTCCTTTATCACGGTTTCCACCAGCTCCAATAACGACAATCAAAGGCTTATTAAAATATTTTTTACACTGTTTTAAAACTTTTTTTACCGATTCATAAGTATGAGCATAATCCACAAAAATATTATCCGATACTTTTTCCATTCTTCCAGAAAGAGGTAAAACATAAAATAAAGCCTCTTTTATCGCTTTGTTTTGAAAACCTTGCCTTTTAAAATACCCCAAGACTAAATTTAAATTTTCCATGTTAAACGGCAACAATAAATGTGTTTGATATTTTTCACCATCAAATATAAATACAGTTTTATTGAAATAATAACGGCATTTTTTTATTTTTTCTTTTATACATATAGTTTTGCTTTTTGGAAATTTATTTTTCTTCTTATTACCATTAAGTATATAAATCTTTTCAGCTTTATTCTTAGCAAAATTAATTTTTGTCATTTGATAATTTTTTCGTGTCTTATGATAATCCAAATGATCCTCATCAATTCTGGTAATTAAAATTTCATCCAAATGAAAATTATCTAATCTTTTTCCAGCTATTCCAATCGAAGAACATTCAAAAACAACTTGACGATATTCATTTTTTTTAGCATAGCTAATCGCTTGAGATAAAGTTAAAGAGTCCGGTGTGGTCAAGGGAGAATAATAAGAATTTTTTATATCTTTAGTCGTTGTGATCAACAAAGTTTTAATATTCAAATTATTGTAAAGTCTAGATACCAAATAACTTGTTGTCGATTTACCTTCAGTACCAGTTACCCCTATCAACTTTATATTTTTCGTATCATAAAACTTATTTGCCAGATAATTTATCTTGTTTTTTAAATCACAGCAACATATTCCTTTATTGCTATCAGAAATAATAACGATTGCACCATTTCTTTTTGCTAATTCAATATAATTATTACCATCATAATCTTTGCCTTTATATGCTAAAAATATAGAATTTTTTATGCATTTTTCAGCATTGATAAAAAGATCAGAAACATATCTATCATCTTCACTATTTATATTTAACCAACTTAAAACATCTTTTACTCTCCAAGCATTATCCATATCGTTTTTCCTTCTTCTATTTTTTCTCCAACTTTCGGCAGTTGATCAATAACTTTATTTCCTTCACCATTAAAAACAAATTTAAAATGCGTTGATTTCACCTTACTTTTTTCAAGGCCGATAAAATTAGGAACTTTATATGTCTTTACATCCATCCAAGTATTTTCTTTTTCAATTCCTGAATAATCTTTTTTCACATTTAATAATGGTAAGATTTCAGATAGTATTTCTTGAATTATCGGCCCAACCGTCGTTCCACCATATTGAATGCAATTTTTTGGTTTTTTCATTGCAAAATAAACAACAACTTTTGGATCGTTCATCGGTGCAGCGGCGATAAAACTTAAAATATATTGTCCATCCAGGTAAACACCATTTTCAGAAATCTGGGCGGTCCCTGTCTTCCCACCAACACGATATCCTTCAAGAAAAGCTCTGCGCCCTGAACCTTTGCTTGCAACAGATTCCAGAGCTCTTCTCATCGTTTTTGAAGCTTCTTTACTGATTACTGTATTTTTTATAGTCAAAGGATAGCTATATATTTCTTCTCCAGTATTTGTGTTTAAAATAGCATCCAAAATATGAGGACGTAATAAATTGCCACCATTTATCGTAGCGCTAAAAGCCGTAACCAATTGAATAGGAGTTAATGCTATTCCTTGGCCAAATGCGGAAACCGCAGCATTTAATTCATCAAAATTGCTTTTAGAAAAAATAATACCCTTATTTTCACCAGCTATATCTACTCCAGTTTTATTTCCAACTCCAAAATTAACTAGATACTGATATAATCTTTCACTGCCTAATCTCCGACTTATTTCTACAAATCCCGGATTAGAAGAATTTTGTAAAACTTCCAAAAAAGTCTGAAGACCATGGCCTCCTTTTTTCCAAGATTTTATAGTTCTACCTTTTACTATTTCATATCCTTTATCATAATAAGTATCTTTATCTATATCGATTACTTTTTCATTGATTGCCGATGCAAAAGTGATAGCTTTAAAAGTTGATCCCGGTTCAAATGATGAAAAAACAGGCAAAACACGATTATATATATCACTAGAATAATTTTGATAGTTATTATTATCATAAGTAGGTCTATTCCCTATTCCTAATATTTTTCCATTATTAGGATCCATTGCTACCATATAGATCTCTTCCGGACTATATTTTTTCATTGCAATATCGGCTGCATTTTCTAAAACATCCTGAATTCTACTATCCAAAGTCAATCTTAAACTGAAGCCAGTGCTCGGAGGAACAATACGTGTTTCAATCCCCTGAAAAAAGCCTCCTTTGGCATCTGAAACATAATTTAATGTTCCATTCTTTCCCTTTAAATAAGAATTATAATAGTTTTCTATTCCAGCTAAACCATCGCCGTCAATTCCAGTAAATCCTAATAATGAAGCCAAACGCTCTTTATACGGATAAATTCTTTTATAATCTTGAACTAGATAAACTCCTTTTAACTCTTCTTTTTTTATTTTTTCTGCATCTTGATAAGAAATCTTTTTGCCTTCTGGATGAAGTAAAACAATCGAAGAAATTTTATTGATTTTCTCGAATATTCTTTTCTCTTCAACATTTAATATCGCACTCAATTTTTTACTGACTACAGATTTATCTTTTATTTGATATGGTATAACCGCAACGCTCATAGTCGGTTCATTATAGACTAAATCATTTCCGTTGCAATCTAAAATCGAACCCCTTTTACTAGCGATAGGAAAAGATCTTTCCCACATCTCCATCGCTTTATCACTGATATAAGCATGAGCAAAAATTGTTGTATAAATCAATTTTCCACCTATACAAAATAAAACAATTGTTGCAATAATAAATAAAATCTTAATTCTTTTATGAACAAATAATGATGGAGTTTTCATAATTAAACATATGCAAAAATAATAAAAAAAGAATTAACTATAAAAAGTAATTTACCAATAAAAAAGTTTTTTGCCTTATGTAATATCGAAAATAAAATATAAACAAAAAAACACCCGATTTTAATCGGGGTTATATTAAACTATTTCGATGTAATTTGTAATTTAGTAATTCCAAAATTTGTCGCTCTACCAGTTTCTTTTAATCCTATCTTAATAGCTCCTATTTTCCCGCTAGGATTAGCTAATAAGAAAGATATTTCTGTCGGGTTTTCTATAGTTCCAGTAATCTTAGAAGCATTAATTGTTTCTTCAGTGATAACTTTTCCAGTTTTATCAATGCCTTGAACTGAAACAGTTAATTTATTATCTGCGGTAGTTCCTTTTTCAAGGAATCCAGTAATTTTAACAGATAATGATTTTGTAGTAACAAAAGGCGGTGTCATAATAAAGTCAGTCTTTTTCTTTAGAACAATTGCTTTATCATAGGTATATGTAAATTCCGTAGTCCAATTCTCTCCAATATTTGGAAGTGGAAGACCACGTTCAACCTCAGAGAAATCAACACCTAAATCGACAAGTCCGACATCAGTATTACTTTTTGTACTAGAAGAAACTACCGGAACACTAATAGAAGAACTTGATGGTTTACTAGAAGAAGACGATGACGAAGACACATTTTGCTTACACCCGACAAGAATAAGCCCAGCCACAACAGGAATTAAAAATTTAACCTTTCTTTTCATAAATCCTCCATCAACATTATGATGAGTGGATTTATTAATTTTATTCAAACAATTTACTTTATAGCTTCTTCAACCATAAAATCAATGTTCAAAGAGTTTTTAAAGAAAGTGTTTTTATTAAAATAACCTAAAAGACAAATATCTCCATCTCCTTCAACTTCTTTCTTTCCATTGAAGAAACAAATTTTTAAGTTTTTATTCACTTGATAAAATAAATGCGTAGGATTTTTTAAAGAAGGTTTCAAGCATTTTTTATCAACATTAATTTCAAATAAAGGTCTATCATGTTCAACTCCAAACGGCTCAAAACTTTCAATTAAGTTATAATCTTCCATATTAAAAGTATTAATATCTATTTTAATAGTTTTAGCTTTTTCTTCTTCAGAAGAACAAATTAAAACATCTGGAATTTTACTTAAAAAAGCATCGAGATATTTTTCAGTTATTGTAAAACCTGCGGCTTTAGAATGACCGCCAAAATCAACGAAGTAATCTTCAAAAGTTTCTAGACATGTAACTAAATTATATCCTTTAGGACAACGCATACTAGCAGTATAATTCTTTGTTATTGGATCTTGAGAATAAACAATGACTGGTTTATCGAATAAAGATAAAAGCCTGCTAGCTAAAAGACCACTAATACCTGTTGGTAGAGATGATTGATAGATAATTATTCTTTTATCCTGATCAATAGAAGCTAAATCAAAGCCATTAGCTACCAAATCTTTTCTTTCTTGATTATATTCTTTAAACTTCTCTGAATATATTTTAATTAAAATATCATCTTCAGTTAAAAGTAGTTTAACAGCATCATTGACTTCTAAGCCTTGTTTAATTCTACCAGCTGAATTTAAAATTGGAATAATCTCAAAACTAAGATTATGAAGGTCAACGTTATTCTTATCATTTACAAGTGACATTATACTTTTATAATGATACTTATTGATATTTTTTAAAGCCATTCTAACAAGAGCAACATTAGCATTTTTTAAAGGCATTAAATCACTTATAGCAGCAATACCAGCTAATGTAACAATATATTCATCATAATATCCAAGTAATCCAAAGCTGACAAGCATGCACAAAAAAGCTGCGGAAATGTTATAGTCAACATAATTTGATAAGAATTGTTGGAAAATAAATTTAGCATCAGGAAGTTTTGATTGCGCTTCATGATGATCAATTATAATAGTTTCCATCCCTAATTCTTTAGCTTTTTCAACTTCCGAAACCTTAGTTATCCCATTATCAACAGCGATGATAATATCATAATTTTTCTTAGCAAACTCTTCAATTCTAGAACTATTTAGACCATATCCTTCTTTGTAACGAGAAGGAATAAAGTATCCTACCTTAGCTCCTAATTTCTTTAATGTTTTAACCATGATAGTTGTTGAAGTAATACCATCAACATCATAGTCACCATAGATTACAAATTTCTTTTTTTCAGCAATAGCTTTTTTAATATAATCTATTAAATTTACAAAAGAAGCGGCCCTTTCAAAGGGGTTAGGTATATCATTAATACTACCTAACTTTTGAAAAGCCGCGTAATCATCTTCAGTAAAATTATAATAGTTTAATAGATCCGATAATAATTGATTATTCATATTAACGGAAATCATTTAATCCCATAACAATTGTTTCATGAGGTTCATTTTCATTGACAACAACTGCCTTTTTCTTTCTCTTAAATTTCATGAATAACTTAGAAAAATCAATAGATTTATATTTGATGTGTGCACGAACAAATAAATAGAATGATGGAGCGAAAGCAATGATATAAGCTGTTCCTAAAACAACACCAATAGTCAAAATGAGATAAGAACTCATCAAGCTAGAAATGCTTGTGCATAAAATAACTAAGATAGAACCAACTAAGGTATTTCCAGCAAGAGCAATTGAATTTGGAAGAGCGAAAGCTAAAGATTCTTCCATTGAAGAAACACGTCCTTCAAAAGTAATCTTCTTTCCTAACAACTTATTATTTTCTCTATTGCGATCAAATAAAGCAACAAAGATAATGCTTGTAATGGCGGTAATAGCAAGTAATCCAAAGACAACAAATGGTGTCATAGGCAACATCAACGCAGAGAATAAACCAATTGAAGTTGCACCGATAATTGTGCCAGAAAGCAAATATGTTAAGAAAACATAAATACCATATCTAAGTAAGAAGAATGCAGAAGCAAAGGCAACACTCAAACCAACAACAAGCAATAAATATCTTACATCATGTTCAGAATTAACTACTTTTGCTGGAGCAATTAATATAGAAGCTTCGCTATCTTCAAGTGTAATAGCTTCATTAACTCTTTCAAAAGAATTAATGAAATCTTCATCTTGAGCTAAAGAAGAATCAATTTTGAAAGATGCATAAATTTGATAATATTCTATTCCATCATCATCTTTAAGAGTATCTCTTTCAAAGAAGAAATCATCATATTCAAAGTCAGCATATGTACTATTTACTTCACCAACTGAAGTGACAACAAATTTAAGGAAATCTTCTTCCTCTTGATAATAATCAGCTTCATAAGAGGAAACCTTAATAGCAACACGGCCAGAATCTTCATATCCATCTGCTAATTTGAACATTCCTGTTGTGAAATTAGTAGTAACTAATAAAGCACAAGAAGCAACAGCTAATGCGCCACCGATAATTCCATAAATTTTATTATTTTTCTTTCTCTTTTCAACTGGAAGAGCATATTTCTTTTCAGAATAATTCTTAATTTTTAATCCTAAATTATTCTTTTGTGCCAATGAAGAAGTAGATAAGAAATACATCAATGTACGATAGACAAAATAATTGATTAAGAAACTGACAAGGGAACCAATAAGTAAAACACCACCGAAGGTTTTAATTGAACTCTTGCCAATAATAAATGTAAATAAAGCAATGACAAATGTTACTAAGCTTGTATCTAAAGTGAAGAACAAACATTTTCTTAAACCTTCAGAAGTAGCTTTAGCAATAGAACGTTCTTTTTTCAATTCACCTTTAATCTTTTCTTGAGCAATTTGAGAATTAAAGGTAAAGAGCAATATAGAAACAATAAGAGCCATAATTGAAGCTGGAGCATATTCAAATCCTAAGAAAGTAGCAAGCATTAATGTTAAAGCGGATGAGAAAATCATTGCTAATGATCCGGCAAAACCACTAAGTCCGTAGAAACTGATCCAACAAACAACTATAAGGAGCATTAAAACACCTATAGCAATAAATGTAAAATCTTTGACATTTGTTCCTAAGGAAGCACTTGTACTATCTTGATATAAATATTGAATATCAACACCATAATCAGATGAATTATAAGCATTAACGTAGGCATTAGCAGAAGCGATAGTAAAAGCAGAGCCATTTTCATCAGCAGTAGTATATAAAACATTACTGCTTTCCATATAATTGCCTTCCCAGGCTATGGAAGCTATAACTTTATCTTTAACTGCTTGTTGTACGTTTTCACCAAATGCCGCATCATAGGAATCAGTATCAGGATTAAAATCTTGGAAAATATATACAGTTGTAGAACTAGATTCGCTATCACTAGAAGAAGAATTATCTGGGAAATGACGAGCAAAACTATCAGCAACAGCCTTAGATTTTATCTTAAAACCAGGATAAGCATTACTGCCGACATAAGTTAAAGTGAGTGGAGAATCAGAATCGAAGAATTCTGTACCAGTCAAATAATAATCACCTTCATCAGTTGGAACTAAAATTGTTAATTCACCAGTAGCTTTAATTTGCTTTTTAACTAATTCAATTTCATTTAAGTTACGATGAGTGAAATTAACTCTTAATTCAGCATTATCTCCTTCACCAACAACCTCGACATGTGCATTTTTTATATCAGCTTTGTCAAGTCTTTCCATAACTTTATCGCCAATTGTTGAAGGGTTGATTTCACGTCCACCTTCTCTTCTTGAAAGACTATAGACTAATTCAACACCATTAGCGAATTCAGATGAATAAGTTAAATGTTCGGCTATCGGTTGACCGCAAAATAACACGCCCAATACCAAAGATGCAACCATTACAATAAACGCCCAAATACGTCGCATATTATTACCTCCGATTTTTTAAAATTGATTAACATTTATACACCATAAATGAGATCACGCTTATATACGCCTATATAATTTACCATTAATGATGGTACTTTTTCAAGAAAAACAAGGAATTTATTAAGTTTTGTAAATTGACAAACTAAATTCCACTTTCAAAACATAATAAAGTAATTATATCCAAATTCAATTTTAATTTATTCATATATATCATTCATTGAGTTAATAGTCATTAAATTAATAATTTTCTGAATTTGAGAATTTGTATAATTTCCAACATAGACATATTTAGTAGAACCTGATATTAAGTTAATTTTTAAATATTTATTAAACCAATGTTTATAAAAGACTTTCGTCCGCTTTTCTTCTTTTGTGAGCTTAACTTTTTCAATATCTTTTATTTCTGAAAGAATTATCTTTTGATTCCAATTAGCATCAATATTGTGACTCACCTTACACCGACTTATTGTAAAAGAAAAATAATAAAAATTAGCTATGTTATAATCAACTTTGCAATGTCTAACAAATAAGAACAAAACTATTATAATGCCAAATATAATGTCAAACGGACTACCATTTCGTAGTGCTAGAAAAACATTAGGATTAAATATCCAAGACCAATCAATGATAGACTTAACAGATAGTATTACAATAGTAACTATCATTGAAGCCAAAAAAATTCCATATAACAATAAATCATAAAAAGATATTATTATTTTCTTTCTAATTTTCTTCATTCTATTTTGCAATCCTATCAATTAAATTATCTAATATTCCGCCAAAAATTATATTTACTACAGAAGCAATAACTACGCCAACAGCAAATCCTACTACAGCTCCGCCTGGACCAAAACAATTTCCTATTGCATTTGCGCCATATATAATTATATATAATTACCTTATCTAAATAAATAAAGCCGACACTTTTAGCTACAGTTAATGCTGCACCTAACATTATTCCTTTTGAACTTACTCCTCTTTGAATACTATCAAATATATCTAAACCAACATTTAATACAATACCAAAAACATCTACCTTACTAATACCCCAATTAAATTGATTAAATGCAAGGACTCCTTTTTTCATTGAAACTCCAAGCATAGTCATATCAGCGGCGAAAGGATGTAAATTTTTCGAAAAGTAAGCAGTATGATTAACTAATACAGATATTAATTCATATGAATCATAAATCGTTGACCCAGCACTTATTCCATTTGCTATCCATCCTAGATTAAATTTGCTTTTAGTTATAGAACCAAAATTTACGTTATTTAAAATACTATCATCAACAGTAGTACTATCATTGCTGTATAAAAAACTAATCGGATTATTTTTGGCATAGGCATATAGATTTAATCCATTGATACTTTCTGGACTTTGATAATCTATTGAATTCGGACTTATAAATCTTCCGATTTCTGGATCATAATATCTTGTTTTTAAATATAGATTTCACTTTTAATTTTAAAAGTAAAAAATATTGTTTTTTCAGTTTATTGCATTATTTATATATTATTCTTTACTTAAATTTTTTATTTAAATTATTCATTTTCTATAATCTTAATCCTCTTGATAAAAAAATTAATATTAATTCATAAATTACATATGTACCTAAACTACAATATCCAACAATCATAAATACAATACTGGGCATAAAATTTATTACAAATTGATTAATAAGAAATAAAGCTATATTTACAATAACAATAAACCATTGCACTAAATATGGTATTACTCTTATATAAAGGAATGGAGGATTAGTCATTTTGTTGTCCTTAAATATAACTAATTTTCTTAAAAAAGAATCATTTGGAACAATTAATTTCTTTATAGTATTTTCAGAAAAGCAACAATCATGTTGATTACCAAAAATTAAATTTGAAAAATTTATAGCTAAAACACTTAATATGCAGATAAAAAACAATAATATCATTTGTTTCCATATTTACCTCCATTTATATTTAATACAAGTATGACAATCCATATTTTTTTACATAATTATATAAATTCAGCCTATTAATACTAGATTGATTTAAACTAGACACATCAGTTGGTCAAATAAATCTACATAGTTCAGAACTACAATTATTAAATAATGGATAATTTTAACTAAAATCTTATTTTAATACTATTTTGAAGCAAAACTAAATGTTAATAAAATTTCCAAAGCAAATATTTAAGATTTAGTACAATTTCAATGAGGATATAAAAATATTTTATTATTTATTCAAAATTAAATTCTATTTTTTTATTTCAGATATTTTAATTTGGTATCTATTTTTTGATATATATCCATCTAATAGTATACTTTGTCCAAAATAAGATAAGTAGTTATCTATAATTTTAAAGTTATCTTTATCAACTTTCAGTGCAAATTGCTCATAATCAATTTCTAAAATTTTATTTTTTACAACTTTTAAAATTTCTACATGTTCCCATATTCGTTCAATATTCAAATCATTTATCTCTAGGCACATTAAACAATTAGTTGTTTTTGTTGTTTCAACACCTTTTTCATTTAAATTATAAATTCCCGTTTTAAAACAAAATACAAGAAAGTTATTTTTAATATAAATTTTTGAAACAATACAATCGTGTAAACCATATTTATAAAGAAATTCATCAATATATTCCTTTTTATTCTCCTTCATTACATCCAAGGTTTTAACGCTTCAATAATTTTTCAATAATAATTAGTACTAAAAATATTAAACATACTAATAAAATTGTTATTCCAATAGAACATAAAATATTAATTTTAAAATCTATATTTGTCTTTTTATCTAGGAAAATAAATGAAGCAAAAAATAGTAATATGATAAATAACAGTGAAGTTAATCCAATAATTCCTTCTTTAATTCCACCATTCATGCCCTTTCCAACTAATGCATCAAAGCACCCAATTATACAAGACAAAATATATTTTACAATTTTCATTTATTCGCCTCTTAAACAAACAATCCTCTATTACGCCATACATTCTTACCAAGTAAGATTCCTGACATTAATAATAATTGATTTCCTCCAAAATTCAATGCGCCGTCTAATGCGTAATTTTGCAAAATAGTGCTTGATAACTTGCCTGTATACGCATCCAAACCCACAAAAGCTCCTTGGATTAAAAATCCTATGCCAATAGATACTCCAACATTTAACATAATAGTACTAAAAGAATCACCATTGTTAATTCCGTGTAACGCAGCACTCAATCCTCCTAGTGCCACTCTAGCACCACGCATTCCTAATCTTAATGCAGCTACTCCTGCTGTAACCACAGTTAATGCAGTAACTCCAACTACAATAGCAACAGCCCCTAAAACTTTTAATGTGTCTTGTACCCATTCAGGCATATGTCCGAATCCGTCGGAATAATTCACAGGATCATTTCCACAATAGGCATAAAGATTTAATCCATTGATACTTTCTGGACTT
>OGPU01000112.1_pt1 | contig 104979 bp, 87 predicted proteins | sample 1552991 | NCBI WGS metagenome assembly OGPU01 (sample SAMEA2580296, study PRJEB22360) | human gut metagenome | biome: human gut; feature: human-associated habitat; material: faeces | place: Denmark | collected 2008/2010 | reverse complement strand
CGGTATCCCGCCAGATTTCAGATGCTCTGGTAACTAAGTTGCCGAGTAGTTCACTGTAGAACAGGAATGTCCTCGAATTTTATTAAGATATAGAAACGGTTAATTTTGAGCTGGTGTCTGAAATTTAGGCACTGGCTCTTTTTTGTCTGTTTTTTTAAACGACACAGTGAAGTATAATTCAGTACAATAAATGAGAAAAAATTATCAAGGAGGGAACGTATGGATGACCTGAAACAGCTGAAGCTTGTAAAAAACATCTACATCGTCATGTCATTACTGTTCTGTGTGCTGGGTATTTTTCTGATGGCGAAGCCGAAAAGTTCTGTAAAAATGCTGTGCGTGCTCATGGGAATCATGCTGATCCTGTACGGAGCTATTAAGATCAGCGGATATTTCACGAGAGATGCTTTCTGTCTGGCATTTCAGTTTGATCTGGCTTTCGGGATCCTGCTGATGGCAGTGGGAGTGATCCTGATAACCAGAAAAAATTTCGCAGTGGATCTTATTTTTTCCGTGTTCGGAATTCTGATCCTGGCAGATGCCCTGTTTAAGGTCCAGATGTCTGTAGATGCGAAGAGATTCGGTTTGGCGTTGTGGTGGCAGATCCTGCTGATCGCACTGGTCACCGGAGTGATCGGAGTTCTGGTTTTTATCAGACCATTTGAAGCAGCAGCTATGATGATGGTGTTGGTAGGATTTTCCATTTTACTGGAAGGGATCCTCAATCTATGGGTCGGGATCCTGACGATCAAGATCATCAAGAGTCGGCTTTAAACATAAACATAAAAATAACCAATCACTTTAGATAATAACATAGGAGGAAATAGAGTATGGGAATCGTAGACAAAGCAAAACAGGCAGCGATCGCAGCTACCGTAACAAAAGCACTGGATTATCTTGAGAAGGATCCGGAGACAAATATACCGAAGATCATGGAAATGGTTGATAAAGTAACACCGGATGGCTGGTATGCAGGACAGAGAAATGCGATCCGTCACTCCATCGAGGCAAAGGACAACTGGTATCAGCTGATCCTTCGTATGTATCAGCTGGATGCCGGCGTACGCCAGACATTTTTCCGCAACTTTATTGTAAATGCCAGTCTTAAGGGAAGCGCAACGCAGGAAAAGGTATCAGAAGAGAATGACTGCAATGTACCGTGGGCAATTCTTCTTGATCCTACCAGCGCATGTAACCTTCATTGCACAGGATGCTGGGCAGCAGAGTATGGCCACAAGCTGAACCTGGATCTTGAGACCATCGATTCTATCGTAAAACAGGGTAAAGAACTGGGAACCTATATGTACATCTACACAGGCGGTGAGCCACTGGTCCGCAAAAAGGATCTCATTAAGATCTGTGAGATGAATCCGGACTGCGAGTTCCTTTCCTTCACAAACGGAACTCTTATTGACGAAGAATTCTGTCAGGAAATGCTCCGTGTGAAAAACTTCGTTCCGGCTATCAGCCTTGAGGGAACAGAGGCAACTACAGACGGACGTCGTGGTGATGGTGTATATCAGAAGGTTATGCACGCCATGGAGCTTCTGAAGAGTCATGGCCTTCCGTTCGGTGTTTCCACATGCTACACATCCGCAAACGTAGATGCAGTAAGCAGTGAGGAGTATTTTGATCATCTGATTGAGTGCGGAGCTTATTTTGCATGGTTCTTCCACTATATGCCGGTTGGAAATGATGCAGCAGCAGATCTCCTTCCCACACCGGAGCAGAGAATCAAAATGTACGACAGCGTCCGCAGATTCCGTGCCACAAAATCTCTCTTTACTATGGACTTCCAGAATGATGCAGAGTATGTAGGCGGATGTATCGCAGGTGGCCGCCGTTACCTCCATATCAATGCAAACGGAGACGTGGATCCTTGCGTATTCATTCATTTCTCCAATGCGAACATTAAAGAATGTACACTCCTTGAGGCGCTGAAGAGCCCGATCTTTATGGAGTATCACAAGGGTCAGCCGTTCAACAAAAACATGCTTCGTCCATGTCCGATGCTTGAAAATCCTGAGCTTCTCCGCAAGATGGTTGAGCGTGCAGGAGCGAAATCTACAGATCTTCAGTCTCCGGAAACAGCGGAGCATCTCTGTGCAAAATGTGATCACTATGCAGAGGTATGGAAGAAACAGGCCGATGAGCTCTGGAGTGAGAGCCAGGCAAAAAAAGCTGCAAAAAAATCAACAACTTGTTAATTAACACTTGATATAGATGGTGGGATACTGTATAATGAACCCGTTTTTCAGGAGTCTGAAATAACAGTTCAGATAAGAGTGTCGAAACAGAAGAGACACGATACGTGTACTGACAGATAACAGGGCGGTTATATTCAGCAGTGGGTATAACTGCCTTCTTTTTTATGTTATCGTCAGGACATAGGGAAAGAAAGGATGGATTCATTATGGAAAAACAGGAGAAAAACACAGCCAGCCCTTATGAGCTGGACGGACGCCCACCTCTTAAGGTGGCAATTCCCCTTGGACTGCAGCACGTGCTTGCCATGTTTGTGGGTAATCTTACCCCGCTTCTGATCATCACAGCTGCCTGCGGGATCGAAGCAGGAGGGGATCTTCAGGTTGCATTACTTCAGAATGCAATGCTGATCGCAGGAATTGTTACACTTGTACAGGTCTTTACGATCGGACCGGTCGGTGGCAAGCTTCCTATCGTTATGGGAACAAGTTCAGGCTTCATCGGCGTATGTCAGAGCGTTGCCGGAGTCATGGGAAATGGTATCGTTGCCTATGGTTCAATCATGGCAGCCTGCTTTATCGGCGGTCTTTTTGAGACTGTTCTGGGAAGCTTTCTGAAGCCCTTGAGAAAATTTTTCCCATCTGTTGTAACAGGTACAGTTGTACTTTCAATCGGTCTTTCACTGATCGGTGTGGGAATCAGCTCTTTCGGTGGCGGAAGCTCCGCAAAGGATTACGGTTCTCTTGAAAACCTTTTTGTAGGCTTTGTAGTTCTGATCGTGATCATTGTACTGAAGCATGGAACAAAAGGCTTCACAAGCTTTTCTTCAATCCTCATCGGTATTATCGTGGGATACATTCTGGTAAGTATCATGGCTATGGTACTTCCTACAACATTTACATATGTAGATGACACAGGTGCTACTGTGGAGGCTACAAAGGCCTGGGTTCTCAACTGGGACAAGGTTGCTCAGGCAAAATGGTTCGCAGTACCGGCACTGATGCCTGTAAAATGGGTGTTTGACGCACGTGCGATCGTGCCGATCCTGATCATGTTTATTGTAACTGCAGTTGAAACAGTTGGTGATATTTCCGGAATCACAGAGGGTGGTCTTGGAAGAGAGGCTACAGACAAAGAGCTTTCCGGTGGTGTTATGTGTGACGGACTTGGATCTTCCTTCGCAGCACTGTTCGGTGTGCTTCCGAACACATCCTTCAGCCAGAATGTTGGTCTGGTTGCAATGAATAAGGTTGTAAACCGTTTCTGTATCGCTACAGGAGGAATCTTCCTGATCGCATGCGGACTGTTCCCGAAGCTTGCAGCACTGATCTCCATCATGCCGCAGAGCGTTCTGGGCGGCGCTGCTGTTATGATGTTCTCATCTATTGTTGTCAGCGGTATCCAGTTAATTACCAAGTGGCCGATCGGACCGAGAAATGTTACGATCGTTTCCGTAGCACTTGGTCTTGGTTATGGACTTGGCTCCAATACAGCGATCCTGGTGCATCTGCCACAGGCGATCAGCCTGATCTTCGGCGGTTCCGGTATTGTTCCGGCAGCGGTATTTGCGATTATTCTTAATATTGTTCTTCCGAAGGATGAGAAGAGTGAGATTGAGAGAGCTGAGGAGATGCTGGAGAAAGTTAAGAATAAATAAGAAAGTGTAAGAATAAAAAGAGTTTTTTTCTTTTTTGAGACTGTTGGACTTTATTGGTCTGACGGTCTCTTTTTTTTATAATTTTTTATTTTGGGGATAAAGGTTCGGCCTTTTGGAAGGCGGTAATTTGCGAGAAGGGGAAGCACTCGGAGTTGCGAAGGCCGTCTGCCCTTCTCGCGCTCTTCCCCTCCTGGCCACGCCGCTGTTCGGCGTTGTGGTGGGCGTGAATGTTCTGACAGGGTGAGGAATTCGGGGGTGTTGAGGAGGGGAGGCTGTGCCGCTCTGTTGGGTGGTGGATAATAATAAAAAGGATCTGTAAAAGGCGAGATTTCACAAATAGTTCTGCCTTTTTCAGATCCTTTTTTGGTTAGTAATTGTAGGCTCCCTCATAAGCATTGCATCGTTCCTTTCGATGTCCCTGCTCTACACAGGAGCTGCACCGGTCACAAAATTCCTGTTCATAGCAGGTAGAACAGACACACCCCTTACAGGCATCCCGGTCATAAGCCGGCGTGCAGGTAAAAGGAAGAGTATCCTTCGTAGTTTCCGTACTCATAAAGATCACGCTCCTTTTTTCTATATTATAGACCTATCAAAAAAGCGTTTCAATACAAATAATCAGAAAATACAAAAAGATACTTGATAAAAAGTTACTGTTCACTCTGTTTTCAGTAATACGCTTTGCGATGCACAGAATTTATACTGATCGTATAAATTCGCGCGGTATGTCTCGGGCTTTCTGTGACCTTCGCTCACAAAAAACACCTTGCGGAATATTATCATTGAATAGTAAGGATAAAAATCGGCACAACGCTTCACATCCAATACAGTAGAATCCATCATCCCGCCAATACAGAATCACATTCCACAACGCAGAACAGCGGCGTGGCCAGGAGGGGAAGAGCGCGAGAAGGGGAGACGGCCTTCGCAACTCCGAGTGCTTCCCCTTCTCGCAAACCTGCCCACGCCAAAGTGTCCCCTCGAAAGGAAAAACCCCAACTCACAGCAGTTCACAACAGCAGAAAAAAAGTGCCAGCTAATAAGGATGCCACAACATCCCTATCCTACCGGGAGGAGCTCCACCGTCCGGAAGCTCCGCAAGGAAGAACCAGACCACTTTCTGTTACAGGAAGTCCGATCTCCTGTGACTCTACATTACCCTTCCAGGGCTTCAGCTCCGTAGCAAGCATATAAGTCAGAACAGCCGGTGCAAGACCTGTAGTATAGGAATTTACCAGGAAAAACAGCGGATCGTCACTGAGGATCTTCGTACAAAGCTTGATCAGCGGATGGATCGCATCCTCGATCTTCCAGATCTCGCCCTTAGGTCCGCGGCCGTAAGAAGGCGGGTCCATAATGATCGCATCATAATGATTTCCTCTGCGGATCTCACGCTCTACGAACTTCACGCAGTCATCCACAAGCCAGCGGATCGGCGCACCGGAAAGTCCGGAAGCAGCAGCATTCTCTTTTGCCCAGTTCACCATACCCTTGGAAGCGTCCACGTGAGTAACGGAAGCACCGGCTGCAGCTGCAGCCAGAGTAGCGCCGCCGGTATAGGCAAAAAGATTTAAGACCTTGATCGGGCGTCCTGCATTGCGGATCTTTTCACCGAACCAGTCCCAGTTCACAGCCTGTTCCGGGAAAAGTCCTGTATGCTTGAAGCTGAAAGGCTTCAGATTAAAAGTAAGGTCCTTGTAATGAAGCTCCCACTGATGAGGCAGATCAAAGAACTCCCACTCACCGCCGCCGCGGCTGCTTCTGTGATAATGTCCGTTCATATGCTTCCAGCCACGGTTTTTGCGGGGAGTATCCCAGATTACCTGCGGGTCCGGACGAACCAGAAGATAATCCCCCCAGCGCTCCAGCTTTTCTCCTTTTGATGTATCAATAACTTCATATTCTTTCCATCCATCTGCAATCCACATGATGATCAATACCTCTTTCATAATAGTAAATTTATAAGATATATATAGCATTTTTATATAGCATTTCCGGAGATTACTGTACCAGATCCGGATGATCGGGACATGAATCCATAAAAACGCCATAATAATGTTTTTTCCAGTATAGAGGAAAAATGGATGCTGTGCAAGAGAAGTGCAGGATTTTCCACGAAAGATTTGACAACAGCGCTTTTACATACTAAAATGTACGCAGAGATTTTCTGCCGGGGCAGAGGCTTCCCGCTTCCGTGAAACTGTGGCTGTTTTTTGCGGAAGAGATTTTGCAGAGAATTCCTGACAGACAGAAATCGTTAACAGAAGAAACACAGCAACCACAGATATGAAACTGTGCACAAAAAGAGGAGAAGCAAACTTATGAAAAAATATTGTGAGATGAGCAGGGAAGAGCTACTCGATTTAAAGAAAGAACTTGACCGTGAGTTCGACGAGATCAAAGCCGAAGGTCTGGCACTGGATATGTCCCGTGGTAAACCTGCACCGGATCAGCTTGATCTTTCCATGAAAATGATGGAAATACTTGCAGGGGATGCAGATCTGAAATGTGAGACCGGTGTGGACTGCCGTAACTATGGAGTCATCGACGGAATCCCGGAAGCCAAGAGACTTCTCGGTGAGATGTCAGAGGTAGAGCCAGAGAACATCATCATCTATGGTAACTCCAGTCTGAATGTAATGTTCGATACCATTGCACGTTCCTATTCCCACGGAGTAATGGGAAATACACCATGGTGCAAGCTTGACAAGGTGAAATTCCTCTGTCCTGTACCAGGATACGACCGTCATTTTCGTATCACAGAATTTTTCGGCATTGAGATGATCAACATTCCGATGTCTCCGGAAGGCCCGGATATGGACATGGTTGAGAAATATGTCAATGAAGATCCGGCAGTAAAAGGAATCTGGTGTGTTCCGAAATATTCCAATCCGCAGGGCTACACCTATTCCGAAGAAACAGTTAAGCGTTTTGCGCATCTGAAGCCGGCTGCACCGGACTTCCGTATTTACTGGGATAACGCTTACAGCATCCATCATCTCTATGATGACAATCAGGATTTCCTTCTTGAGATTCTTGATGAGTGTGCGAAAGCAGGAAATCCGGACATTGTTTATAAATTTACTTCTACCTCCAAAGTAAGCTTCCCTGGTTCCGGTATCGCAGCAGTTGCTGCATCCAAGGCGAACCTGGATGACTTCCGCAAATACATGATTGTACAGACCATCGGACACGACAAACTGAACCAGCTTCGTCACGTTCGTTTCTTCAAAGATATCAACGGACTGCATGAGCATATGAAGAAACACGCAGACATCCTTCGTCCGAAATTCGAGCTTGTTCTCGCAACACTGGATAAAGAGCTTAACGGACTTGGAATCGGTGAGTGGACCAAACCTCACGGCGGATATTTCATTTCCTTTGATTCTATGGAAGGCTGTGCGAAAGCTATCGTTGCCAAAGCAAAAGAAGCAGGCGTTGTTATGACTGGAGCAGGTGCAACCTATCCATATGGAAAGGACCCGAAAGACAGCAATATCCGTATTGCACCAAGCTACCCAAGCGTTGAGGAGCTTGGCAAGGCAGCAGAGGTATTTGTTCTCTGTGTGAAGCTTGTAAGTGTGGAAAAACTTCTGGAGAAATAAATCGATCACATCAGACTGCCCGGTATTTCAGTACGCGTAATACCGGGCAGTTATAACTATTGGAGAGAGCTCATGGATGAGGAAAAAGAAAAAATGAAAACAGGCAAAAAGTTGGTCATTGCACTGATCATGATCCTGCTGATCCTTACAGCAGGGGCTTATGGATATGGTGTACACTATTTTACAGATCATTTTTTGCCGGGATCTCAGGTGAATGGTTTTAACTGCTCCTATAAAACTGCAGATGAAACAGAAAAGCTTCTTGCAAAGGAAGTGCAGGCATATGTTCTTACCGTTGATACAAGAAACAACGGAAAAGAGAGCATTACCGCAAAAGAAGCCGGCCTGGTCTACAAGCCGGATGGCGGAGCCAAAAAGCTGATCAAGAAACAGGACCGGTACAAATGGTTCCTTGCTTTTAATCAGAAGAAAAAATATACACTGGCAACGGATACTGCTTATGAAGATCAGAACAAGCTGACAGAGGCTGTGAAGAATCTGAAATGCATGCAGAAGGACAATATGGAAAAGCCTGCAGACGCATGCATTAAGGATAATGGCGAAACCTACGAGATCCAGCCGGAAAAAGAAGGAACGACCCTGGATACAAAAAAGGTTCAGAAGGTGATCCGTGCAGCTGTTTCCGCAGGAGACAAAACAGTTAGTCTGGAAAAGAAAAACTGCTACAAAAAACCATCGATATATAAAGACGATGAAGCTCTGAAAAAAGATTGTGACCAGATGAACAAGCTTATCAGCTGCGTGATCACCTATGATTTTTCGGACCGGTCGGAACAGCTTGACCGAAATACCATCAAAGACTGGCTGGTCAGGGACGCAAACGGAGATTATATAGTAAACAAAGATCAGGTTGCAGCTTATGTGAACAGCCTGGGATATAAATATGATACCTTTGGCTGCACGAGAACATTTACCACCTACGATGGTCGCCAGAAGACTATCAAGGGCGGTGATTACGGATGGGCTATCGATCAGACCACAGAGACTGAATGGCTTTATAATGCCATTCTTGCAGGAACTACAGAAGTGAGACAGCCGGCGTATGCTTACAGTGGACTTTGCAGAGATACCAATGATATCGGAAATACATATGTAGAGATTGACCTGACCAACCAGAGAATGGTATTCTATAAAGACGGACAGCTTCTGGTAGATACACCGGTAGTTACCGGCTGTGTCCGAAAGGGCCATTCCACACCAACCGGATGCTTTGCACTGGATGCCATGCGTTCACCGGCAGTTTTGAAGGGACCTGGATATGCATCACCGGTTACATACTGGATGCCGTTTTCCGGAGGAGTCGGAATCCATGACGCAAGCTGGCGTTCACAGTATGGCGGGCAGATCTATATCACAAATGGTTCTCATGGCTGTGTAAACACCCCGAAGGATAAGGCGGCAATCATTTATAATAATATTAGTGTAGGAGTACCAATCGTAGTTTATGAATAAGAGATTAAAAGAAATATTAAAAGAATACGAAAAAAGAAAACACAAGATCATCAAGGGAGATGAAAGTATGAATATCGTTGTATTGGCAGGCGGAACCAGTACAGAAAGAGAGATCTCCATCGTAACAGGAACCGGTGTCTGCAAGGCACTTCGTAAAAAAGGCCATAATGCCATTCTTGTAGATATTTTCTGCGGACTGGAGCCGGTGGACTGGGATGAGCCCTTTGGAGATAAAGATTATGAGGTAGATTCTGCGGCAGAGTATATGAGAAGCTTCGATGATGATATCGAAGAGATCAAACGCACAAGAAGAAGCTTTTTCGGACCGAATGTACTGGAATTGTGTCAGGCAGCAGACATTGTATTTATGGGACTTCACGGTTCCAACGGAGAGGATGGAAAGGTTCAGGCAACCTTCGATCTTCTGGGAATCCGTTACACAGGAACCGGATATTTAAGCAGTGCCCTTGCTATGGATAAGGGCCTCACCAAGAAGATCTTTCTCATGGATCAGGTACCGACACCGAAGGGCGTTTCCATGCTGAAAGAAAACTGTACAAGAAACATCCATGATCTTGGTATGGAATTTCCTGTTGTTGTAAAAACATGTTGCGGTGGTTCCAGCGTAGGTGTTTATATTGTAAACAACCAGAAAGAATATGAGGATGCCATTGATGGTGCTTATTCTTATGAAGATGAGGTAGTTGTTGAAGAGTATATCAGGGGTCGTGAGTTTTCCGTTGCAGTTGTAGACGGAAAGGCTTATCCGATCATCGAGATCGCACCGAAGCAGGGCTTTTATGATTACAAGAACAAATATCAGGCAGGCTCCACAGTAGAAACCTGTCCGGCTGAGATCTCACCGGAACTGACTGAGAAGATGCAGCATTATGCGGAAGCTGGCGCAAAGGCTCTCTGCATTGAGGGCTATGCACGTTTTGACTTCATGATGAAAGAAAATGGTGATATGTACTGCCTGGAGGCAAACACACTTCCGGGAATGACACCCACCAGTCTGATCCCTCAGGAAGCAAAGGTCCTGGGAATCGACTATCCGGACCTCTGTGAAGAACTGATCCGCATTTCTTTTAAGAAATACAGCAAATAAAATATCTGACCGTAACTCCTCCTGTTGACAGGAGGAGTTTCTGGCAAAAGAAAGGATTTTATTCATGAAAAATCTTACATTGGAAAATATCACAAAAGTCTGCAATGGTATTTACCACGGCCCGCAGGAAAAACTTCAGGAGGAAGTGACTGCGATTACAACGGACAGCCGTAAGGTGGAAAAAGGAGGCCTTTTTGTACCGGTAGTAGGAGAGCGTGTGGATGCTCACCGTTTTATCCCGCAGGTAATGGAAGCAGGTGCACTCGCGACCTTATCCGAGAGAACTCTTGAAGGGGCGGATCATCCGTATATCCAGGTAGGCTCCTCCCTTCAGGCAGTAAAAGACATTGCGGAGTTTTATCTGGAGCAGCTTGATATTCCGGTTGTGGGAATCACAGGAAGCGTTGGAAAGACCAGCACAAAAGAGGTGATTGCCTCTGTGCTGAAGGAAAAATACCGTACACTGAAAACCCAGGGGAATTTCAACAATGAGCTGGGACTTCCACTGACAGTATTCCGCCTTCGTGATGAAGATGAGATCGCAGTTCTGGAAATGGGAATCAGTGATTTCGGTGAGATGACCCGTCTTGCAAAGATCGCAAAACCGGACACCTGCGTGATCACAAACATCGGAACCTGCCATCTGGAAAACCTTGGGGACAGAGACGGCGTCCTGAAGGCAAAAACAGAGATTTTTCAGTATGTGAAGAGAAATATCGTACTTAACGGTGATGATGATAAGCTTTCCACAGTAAAGGAATACAACGGTATGCAGCCGGTATTTTTCGGAAACGGAGAAAATGCTTCTGTTACCTGTGAAAATGTGGAAAGCCGTGGCCTGAAGGGAATGAGCTGTGACATCTGTCTGAAGGGAAAAATGGCAGAGAACGGAGAGTTCCAGATATTCCATGTAGATATTCCAATACCGGGACGTCATATGGTATCCAATGCACTGGCAGCAGCAGCTGTGGGCAGACTTTACGGACTGAATGCAGAGCAGATCAAAAATGGCATCGAAAGCCTGGAACCGGTCAGCGGAAGATTCAATATGATCGAGACCGATAAATTCATGATCGTAGATGACTGCTACAACGCAAATCCCATGTCCATGAAGGCGTCCCTGGATGTTCTTCAGGACGGACTTGGAAGAAAGGTTGCCATCCTTGGCGATATGGGTGAGCTTGGAACGGATGAAGCTGCACTTCATGAAGGTGTAGGCGTTCATGCAGGTCAGTGCAGGATCGATGCATGCATCTGCGTAGGACCACTTGCAGCCCATATCGCGGAAAAAGCATCTCAGACCAATCCGGACTTGACAGTCATCCGGGAAAAAGATCTGGAAAGCCTTCTTAAGAACCTGAACACATATGTGAAACCTGGAGATACCATCCTCGTAAAGGCTTCTCACTTCATGAAATTTGAAAATGTAGTCAAAGCACTGCAGGAAATGTAAAAAGACCGAAAACAGGGGCAGCATTTGACGAACGAAAATTCTTTCCAGTTAAGTTATATAGAAGTATAATATTCCTAAGGCGATGAGCAGTGCGGCTAAAGAACAAAAGCACGCTCAGGCACTGTGCGGCAGTGAAAAAGGGAGGGCTTATGCTGGAGATGATCATGAAGCTGAACATCCCGCTTTACGTCATGACATCCATGGGATGTATCGGCGGTCTGGGGATGCTGGCAACAAACCTTACCTACCGAAGAATGATCCGAAATACGCAGCGATTACAGAATCTCAAAGAAAAATGGCTGAACCTGTGGAAATCAAGGGACAGGCTCTGGCATCGGATGAACCGATTTGTGTGGTATCCGTCACTGTTTTGTACATTTCTTCTTGGACTGTCTGTTTTTCTCAACAGCAGACTGGGATATAGGGAAGGATTGTCTATGCTTTATCTTTATATAGGGGCGGCAGTGCCGGTAGTACTGCTTCTTCTTCGTCAGGCATTGGACTTTTCTTATAAGGAAGAGCTTGTGATGGCTTCTCTTGCAGATTATGTGGAACAGGTCCGTACCTGGGTGGAGGAAGTACCGGTCGCAGAAAAGCCGGATCCTGTTCTGCAGGAAGAAATCGTAGATAAGATCACCAGAAGTATCCGTCAGACGGCTGCTACCGGAAGCCACTTCAGCAAGATGCTTTCTCCGGAGGAGGAAGAGATCATGCGGGAGATCATACGGGAGTTTATGAATGCAGAGTAAAAACATATCCCGGTATATTTGAGAAAATACAGAAATGTACACAAAGATATTCCGGAATAAGGAAACCGGATGCAATGATCTTTGGAAATGCTGAAGATTAACCGAATCAAGTAAGTTTCCTGTTTCAATTGCGAAAAGCAATAAGCAGCAGGTGGGGACTTGAGGATATCCGCTTGACGAAATATATACTTATAAAAAACTCTCCGGCAGATACGATTCTCTGTATCCGCCGGAGAGCTTTTTTATGTATGCAGTTGTGTAAGATAAGGAATTTATCAGCTATACCTTATCACCCCATGGAGATCGGGCCGCCACGGAGCTTGCCGGCTGTGGTGATCCTCTTGATCGCAACCATGTAAGCTGCCATACGGAGCGTTACATTTTTCTCCTGGCTGAGAGCATAAACTTCATTAAAGGCAGTAAGCATGATCTTCTGAAATATACCTCCCAGATTGGGAATTTTTAAAAAAAGAGAACGCAGGATAAGCATTCGTGGCTTTCCTGCGTCCTTTTATATGTTATTCAGTCTTCCTCGATCACCTGGATCTCCAGGTAGTCGAATTCAATATGTTCAATGAAATTATCCTGATAAAAACGGGCCTTATCATGCTTTTTGAAATCCCGCACTGTGGCATCCAGCCAGATAGGATTTCCCAGATCCATCTGATAACAGATTTCCTCAAGTCCGTGAAAGATCTTGTGGGTTCTGGTATCATCGCTGTCATCACAGACAACGGTGTCCTGAAGCATGCGATTGTCTTTCCATATTTTTCCCCATAAACGAAACATAAATAGTACCTCCGTATTGAAACTGCCACAGCCGGCAGAATATGAATATCCGTCCGATATGGTCTTCAGTATAGCGGATTTTGCAGGGAAAGTAAAGCACAGGACAATAACGCTTGTATACAAAACAATGCACCAGGTGTGCTCACTTTTATTGACTAATGTGTAAAAATCCTCTATAATAAACGAAATTATGAAAAAAAAAGAATCATTACAGATTGGAGGAACCGAAATGAAACTTTACGATACCGGCGTTTATCTTCAGAACGGACAGGAAATCATTCCCGAGAACCAGGCTGATCTGCCTGTAGCGAAAGAAGAGGCTGCTAAGAATACCATCGCATATTCTATTCTCAAGGCTCATAATAAATCCGATAACATGGAGAAACTTCAGATCAAATTCGATAAACTGACTTCCCATGATATCACATTTGTGGGAATCATCCAGACTGCAAGAGCTTCAGGACTTGAGAAGTTCCCGGTACCATATGTACTGACCAACTGCCATAACTCCCTCTGTGCAGTAGGCGGAACCATCAATGAAGATGACCACATGTTTGGTCTCACCTGTGCCAAAAAGTACGGCGGAGTTTATGTACCGCCTCATCAGGCAGTTATCCATCAGTTTGCAAGAGAAATGCTTGCAGGCGGCGGAAAGATGATCCTCGGCTCCGACAGTCATACAAGATACGGAGCACTTGGAACCATGGCTATGGGAGAGGGCGGACCGGAGCTTGTAAAACAGCTTCTCTGCCAGACATACGATATTAATATGCCAGGAGTAGTTGCTATTTATCTGAAAGGTGCTCCACGTCCGGGTGTAGGACCGCAGGATGTAGCGCTTGCCATCATCGGCGAGGTTTTTGCCAACGGCTATGTGAAGAATAAGGTTATGGAGTTCGTTGGACCAGGCGTTGCCAGCTTAAGCGCAGATTTCCGTATCGGTGTTGATGTTATGACAACAGAAACCACATGTCTTTCCTCCATCTGGCAGACAGATGCGAAGATCGAGGAATTCTATGCGATTCACGGAAGACCGGAGGATTACAAAGAACTGAAACCGGGCAACGTTGCATACTATGACGGCTGTGTAGAGATCGACCTCAGTGAGATCAAACCAATGATCGCAATGCCGTTCCACCCAAGTAACACCTACACCATCGATGAGCTGAAGGCAAACCTTGACGATATCCTTGCAGATGTGGAGAAGAGAGCACAGGTAAGCCTTGACGGAAAGATTCCGTTCACATTGAGAGACAAGGTAGTTGATGGCAAGCTTTATGTTGAGCAGGGAATCATTGCCGGTTGTGCAGGCGGTGGATTCGAGAATATCTGCGCTGCAGCAGATATTCTCAAGGGCAAAAATATCGGCCATGATGCCTTCACCTTAAGTGTATATCCGGCAAGTACTCCAATCTACATGGAACTGGCTAAGAATGGTGTTCTTGCAGAACTGATCGGAACAGGCGCAGTTGTGAAAACTGCATTCTGCGGCCCGTGCTTCGGTGCCGGAGATACACCTGCAAACAATGCATTCAGTATCCGTCATACAACCAGAAACTTCCCGAACCGTGAAGGCTCCAAGATCCAGAACGGTCAGATCTCTTCGGTTGCACTTATGGATGCACGTTCCATTGCAGCTACAGCAGCAAACAAGGGATTCCTTACCTCAGCAGAGGAGTTTGACGGAAGTTATTCCGAGCATAAATACTACTTCGATAAGTCTATCTACGAGAACCGTGTATTTGACAGCAAGGGCGTGGCAGATCCAAGCGTAGAGATCCAGTTTGGACCGAATATCAAAGACTGGCCGGAGATGGCTGCACTTGCAGACAACCTGATCCTGAAGGTTGTTTCCGAGATCCACGATCCGGTTACTACCACTGACGAGCTGATCCCGTCCGGTGAGACATCCTCCTACCGTTCCAATCCGCTTGGACTTGCAGAGTTCACACTGTCCAGAAAGGATCCGGCTTATGTTGGCCGTGCAAAAGAGATCCAGGCAGCACAGAAGGCGATTCAGGCAGGTAACTGCCCGGCAGAGGCTGTTCCGGAACTGAAACCGGTTATGGAAACCATCCATAAATCCTATCCGGATGTTGATAAGACAAACCTTGGCGTAGGAAGCACCATCTTTGCAGTGAAACCTGGCGATGGTTCCGCAAGAGAGCAGGCTGCATCCTGCCAGAAGGTACTTGGCGGCTGGGCAAACATTGCCAATGAGTATGCAACCAAGAGGTATCGTTCCAATCTGATCAACTGGGGTATGCTTCCATTCCTGATCCCGTCCGGAGATCTTCCGTTCAAGAACGGTGATTATCTGTTCTTCCCGGGAATCCGCAAGGCGGTTGAGGAAAAAGCAGACGTGATCAAGGGATATACTGTTGAAGGTGACGCTCTGAAGGAGTTCGATGTAACTCTGGGTGAGCTGACAGATGATGAGAGAGAGATCATCCTTAAGGGTTGTCTGATCAATTATAATCGTAAATAGATGCAGGGATTGAACACATATAGAGCGTGAAGGTGATGGAAGTGTGTTCATGAATATGCTGCAGAGCGGAATATAGTAATTTAAGAATTTCCGTGTTGTTTTGCAGACTGGTGACCGTTTTAATCGAGGTTGCCGGTCTGCTTTTTTACTTTTAGAGGTGTGGTTGTGGGGAGTTTTTAGGGTTGTGGATACTTATGACGATGCGGACGCGTGAGGTGTCCTGTGGGGAGCAGAGGCTGTCGTTTCGCCTGGTCATACTAAGCGTCTGAGGCAACCTGTGAAAAGGCCGGCCCATAACTCGCCATGTACGCTGATGCGTACCTGTCTCAGACAGATGGGCCTTATTCTGCGGCCTGTATCCGCAGAATACCTTTCCACAGGTCACCTCAGACGCCAAGTATGACCAAAGGCTCACTCCGAAGCCCCTGCTCTCCACAGGACACCTCACGCTGACATTCCCAGAGACAAACTCCAGCCCCGGTAAAAATATCAAGAAAAGCTCAACAAATGATGACCGTCTCAACACTCTTCGTTATTTAATTTTTCTTCTTCTTCGTTCTTTCGAATAAAGTTTATCTCAATCCCCTGCAAACATTGCAAAGTACAAACATTGCAATGTTTGCAGGGCCAATACAGTCACACAGAAACTTTTCTAACTAACTTTCCATGTTCGAAAGTCAGGGCGGGAAGGACGGGAGGGGCGGGTGACTCTGCAGGAGTCGTAGTACTTCTTAGGCCGCGGGGAGGCTGCGTTGCTGGAAAAATCCCAGCTGTTTGAGCGTTAGCGAGTTCTGGGATTTTTTCAGCGGTTTTAGCAGAATCCCCGCAGCCTTAGAAGCACTAGACCTCCGAAGCCTCACCCGCCCCTCCCGTCCTTCCCGACCGTCCGTTTGCAACATACCATCCCGTTCTTCACAATAGCATAAATTAACAGAAAATAATAAAAAATACAAACAAATTATAAAATATAAACACATAACAAAACAAATAAACAAAAATAATAGCATAAAAACACAAAAATGTATTGACAAATATACGCAACGATGTTATTATAAGACCATCAAAAACAACAAGAGAAAAACAAAAAAGAAAATCATTCAATTCATAGCATAGATGCACATGAAGGATGAAGAAAGGAAAAGGTGATTCCAGTGGGAACATAAACAAACACCATCATCAATATGAGAGTGACAGGAACCGGATTTCCTGCAAGAAAGACCTGATACAGATCACATATGATACACCTTAAGAAAACAGAAGTTTCTTTTATGAAATATAAATAAGATCCTCTTAAATCTTACTTGTATTTTAAGAAATCAGAAACAAAAGGAAATCAGTATTTCAGGTAATATAGAATCGGTAACTCATATTGAACAACTGTCACACACCTGATACAAAGATTTCAGGAAATATGTAAAGAAATATTTCCCGAAAGAGTAAAACCCTCAACTCACCGGTTCGTTGGAAAGAAGAGATTCCAAGAACAAACGTGAAGATGAGAACGATACTTTGAAATGCATATCAGAACCATTAGGATATGGATTGAAGCTTTGCATCAGAAGAATATCTGAGAGGATATTAAAAACAGAAGAATCGGGCAGGAACTTTTTTCCAGGATACTTTAAAGAACTGCAGAGGAGAAAATCCCAATAGGTCGATTTGAATCAGCAGATCGCAAAGTACAGAGATGACAAATGGTTTTGAATTTAAGAAGTTAAGTCCAGAATTGTTTAGTGAACAGGAAAAAGTATAACCACCGAAATTCTTCAGATAAACAGGAAATCAAACATCGTAAAAAATGATTTCTGATCTATAAAACTTTCTAAATAGTCGAAGAGATATACTTACATATATCAGTCGTTTATGAGCAGGAAATAAAAAAGAAGAGAGAATCTGAAAAAGAAAAATTTCAAAATTGAATAAAGAGAATCGAAATTATTTTATAAAGTATATAAAATCAAAGATTTCGATTGATAAGTATAATAAGTATAACAAGAAAACTTTATTCGAAAGAACGAAGAGGAAGAAAAATTGAATAACGAAGAGTGTTGAGACGGTCATCATTTTTGGAAACTGTAAAAGTAAAAAAAGTGATGACCGTCTCGTTGTGTATATAAGATTGCATATATTAAGTATATAACCGTTCCGAAAAGCCCTGGATAAAATAATATGATCCGAGCAGAGAGCAAAATTTTCGATCAGAGATTTTCCGAACAGTTATATTTATCAGTTGCCATCAAAAACATCATCAGTTATACTTCTGTGAGAAAGGAAGTAAGATGAGAAAATATGTGGAATTATCAGATTGAAGAAAATATTTTATATGAAGACAAAGAGATCCTTGTGTGCAGAAAAACAGCAGGAATGCCGGTGCAGGCAGCAAAAATAGGAACAATGGATATGGAAAGTGCCCTGAAAAATTATCTGGCACAAAAAACACCGGGAAAGATCCCATATCTGGGAGTAGTACATCGCCTTGATCAGCCGGTAGAAGGCATTCTTGTATTTGCGAAAACATCCGAAGCAGCAGGAAATTTGAGTAAACAGATGATGGCAGGAGGCGCCGGAAAATATTACCTGGCAGTAACAGAGGGAAAAGCAAAGAGCTCAGAAGGGACTCTTACAGACTATCTGAAAAAAAATGGAAAAGCCAACATGTCTCAGGCGGTGTCTGCCAATACACCGGGAGCAAAAAAAGCGATCCTTCACTATAAAGTTCTGGATCAGCAGGAGATAAACGGAAAATCCCGGACACTTCTTAAGATCAGGCTGGAAACAGGTCGGCATCATCAGATCCGTGTGCAGCTTTCTCATGAGGGACTGCCCCTTCTCGGAGACCGGAAATATAATCCTTCGGGAGAAAAAGGTACATCACTGGGACTTTGTTCCAGTTGTCTGGAATTCAAACACCCCAGAACAGGAAAAATGATGAAGTTTGAAACAGAGCCACAGGGAAGCGCATTTCTGGATTTTGTGAAAAAAGTGTAAAAACTCTGGACGGAAATACGAAAAAGTGTATAATGTAAAAAGCAAGTAACCAAATGTAAGATTTTTGTAAAGTATAAGTTACTGTGGACGGACAAGGCAGACGATAAAGAACAGTAACCAGCGAGGAAGAGGAGATTACAATGAAAAGAGCTGCAGTAGCGTCAGCAGCCTTGTTGGCTGTGGCAACCCTGCTGACAGGCTGTCAGAAAGAAGAAGTAGAAAAGCTTGTTGCACCGATTGTAGCAGATGTCCAGGAAACCCCTGAAGCAACCGAAGTGGAAGAAGAAAAAAGCCCGCTGATCCCTGAGATCGATGACACTCTTTCTATTGAAGAAGGTGCCAGAATAGCTGTTGTCAGCAAAAGCAAAAAAGGCGAGTTCTGGAATAAAGTAAAAGAAGGAATGGAAGCTGCTGTCAAGGACGTAAATGAAGCGTATGGTTTCAAAAAAGACAAGCAGATCACGATGACCTTTGAGGGTCCGGATGATGAAGAGGACGTAGAAAGTCAGATCAATACTCTTGATGCAGTGATCGCTGAGAATCCATCTGTAGTGTGTCTTTCTGCCGGAGATATGGATTCCTGTCAGGCACAGCTGGAAGCAGCGAAAGAGAACGGAATTCCGGTGGTCGCATTTGATTCCAATGTCAGTGATACGAAGCTGGTCAGAGCTTTCCGTGGAACAGACAATACACAGATCGGCAAATATGCAGCATATAAGCTTGGCAGCGCCATTGGAAAAATGGGAAATGTGGCTGTTTTTTCCGCACAGGAGAAAACACAGAGCGCGCAGGAGCGTGTAAAAGGATTTCTGGATAATATTGCAAATTATACGGATATTAAAGTGGTGGAAACCGTATATTCTGACCAGGTTGATGATATGAAGGAAGCCATGAAGGAAGTTCTGGATAAATATCCGGCATTGGATGGTGTTTTCTGCACCAATGCCGAGGTTTCTGAAATGTTTCTGGAGGTAAATAAGGACACAGGAGAAAATAAAGTTGCTATGGTAGGCGTAGATGCAACCAGCAAACAGCAGGAAGCGATCCAGAAAGGGGAAGAACTGGGAGTGCTTTCACAGAATCCTTATGCGATGGGATATCAGACCATGTGGGCGGCTATTCAGTCTACTGCACCGAAGAAGGAAACAAAGATTGATAAGAAGGTTTTACTTGATCCGGTATGGATCGATGCTGAGAATATCAAAAGCGAAGACATTGCAAATTACCTGTACAATTAACAAATAGAACAGATAGCCACTGTAGGTCGGGTGAATAGGTTAGTCCGCATTCACCGTCTGTTCATAATTGAAAGCCATCAGCCCGATGAAGATGTAAAAAACATTTTCATCGGGCTGATGGCTTTTTTGAATAAAAATAAAAAATATGAATAGAATAAACAAATAAAAAGTGCGCGAAAAAATGGCAAAAATATAACATATATGACGACTTTTTGACACAATACAAATAAATTTATCGTTAAATTGCATAATAAACATTGTTTTGAAAAAGCGATTGTGGTACAATTTGGATATGCAGAGAGGCGGTGATCAGATGATCCAGGAAACGATCAAGGCAGTGAAAGAGGCGGAGGCAAAAGCACAGCAGAAGATAAAGGATGCATCCGTCCGTGCACAGAGTATCATCAGCGAAGCTGAGAAAGAGGCAGAGAATATTATCAGAAAGGCGGAAACAGCCGCCGGCGAACAGGCGGCATCTGATATGAAAGCAGCCGAAGAACGTGCACACAGTACAGAGAACACTGTCGTTGGACAGGCGGAGGAAGAGCTTGCAGCTTTGAAAAAGAAAGCGGAGTCGAAGCACGAGCAGGCAATCCAGACAGTAATGGACAGTTTGTTCTGAGAGGGGGAGTGCGAAAATGGCAGTATTGCAGATGCAGCGAATCAGTATCTGCGCAATGAAAAAGAACCGTAAGGCCATATTGGAAGAACTGCAGTCACTTGGAGTATTGGAGATCGATGCAGCGGAATTGGATCCGGAGCTTAAGACGATGGATACTATGAATGCCCGGCTGATCTTTGAGAAGAACGTATCCCTTTGTGATCAGGCAATCGAAATACTGGATGAATTTTCGAAGGAAAAGCAATCCATGCTGGCATCCCTGGCAGGGAAACCGCTGATCGGAAGGAAGCAGGAGGAAGAAGCTATCCGGGATCAGGAAGAGATCCTGAGAACAGCCAGAGAAATCCAGGGATACCGGAAGAAGCTTACAGAGAACAGTGCGGCGGCAGTTAAGCTAGAACAGCAGGAAGCAGCTCTTGCTCCATGGCTGAAGCTGGATATTCCGATGAACTTCAGTGGTACAGCGAAAGCAGCGGTACTTGTGGGAAGTATTGACGGAAATATAACTCTGGATCAGGTATACAGTCAGCTGGCAGCGGACGCACCGCAGCTTGAAGCCTTTGACATTCGGGAAATCTCAAATGACGCCGGTAAGCTGAGCCTGGTGGCTATCTGTCTGAAAGTACAGGCACAGGAGCTGGAAGAAGCGCTTCGGATGCAGGGATTTGCAAGACCGGCACAGCTGGTATCAGAGGTTCCGGCACAGGAGCTGGAGAACCTTAAGAATGAAGTGGTACGCATTCAGGAAGAGTCCGAACAGATCCGGGAACAGATACGCGCTCTTCACGACAGGAAGAGCTCTCTTCAGCTTTTGTCCGATTATTTCCGGATCCGTGCACAGAAATATGAGGTATTAGGACAGCTCCGCCAGTCGGAGAGCACTTTTTTTGTGACAGGATATCTTCCGAAGAAACAGGTTTCTGCAATGGAGAAACGGCTTACGGAGAAGTACGATATTGTTTTTGAAGCAGAAGATGCTGAGGGAGAAAATGTTCCGGTTGCCCTTCAGAACGGTAAATTCGGAGCAGCAGGAGAGGGAGTTCTGGCAGCATTTGGTCTTCCCGGAAAGGGAGAGATCGATCCTTCCACGATCATGACAGCCTGCTATGTATTTCTTTTCGGACTGATGCTGTCAGATGCAGCATATGGACTGATCGTCTTTGCAGTCTGTCTGGGAGTACTTCTGAAGTTCCCCAGGATGGAGAGCGGAATGCAGAAATCCATCCGGCTTTTTATGTACTGTGGATTGTCCACTTTGTTCTGGGGCGTGATGTTTGGTGGATATTTCGGAGATTTTATCGATGTATTTTCGAAGGTATATCTGCACAGGCCGGTCACGGTGAAGCCGGTATGGTTTGCACCGTTAAATGAGCCAATGCGACTTCTGGTGTTCTCCATGCTGTTTGGCCTGATCCATATGTTTCTGGGAATGGGTCTTAAGGGCTACATGCTGTTACGTGACAGAAAATATCTCGACTTTTTCTGTGACGTAGTACTCTGGTTCCTGCTTCTTATGGGACTGATCCTGATCTTTATCCCAAGCAGCATGTTCCGTTCTATTTCTCAGATGGATCTGAACCTTTCACCGGCAGTGATACAGGTCGGAAAATGGATGGCAATCATCGGTGCGGTGGGAATTCTCTTTATGTCAGGAAGAGATAAGAAGAATCCATTCCTGAGGCTGGCGCTTGGAGCCTACGATCTTTATAATATCACGGGATGGGTCAGTGATATCCTTTCCTATTCCAGACTTCTGGCCCTGGGACTTGCCACCGGAGTTATCGCATCAGTTATGAACCAGATGGGAAGTATGCTGGGAGACAGTATTCTGGGATGGATCGTATTTATCCTTGTATTTGTGATTGGTCATATCTTTAACCTTCTGATCAATCTTCTGGGTGCATACGTGCACACCTGCCGATTACAGTACGTAGAGTTTTTCGGTAAATTCTTTGAGGGCGGAGGAAAAGAGTTCCACCCATTCCGCGAAAATACAAAATATGTAGATATTAAGGAGGATTAATATTATGAGTGGTATCGTTTGGGCATTATTGGGAGCAGCAATTTCCGTAGCTCTTGCAGGTATAGGTTCCGCCATCGGTGTTGGTACAGCCGGCCGTGCAGCAGCAGGCGTTGTAACAGAAGACCCGGACAAATTTGCTAAGGTTCTGCTTCTTCAGCTTCTTCCCGGTACGCAGGGTATTTACGGACTGCTGGTAGCATTCCTTGCACTTTCCAAGGTTGGTATCCTGGGCGGCGGTGTTGCTGATATTTCCCTGGAAACCGGTCTTATGATCTTTGTGGCTTGTCTTCCGATCGCTATCGCAGGTCTTCTTTCCGCAATCCATCAGGGAAAAACTTCCGTAGCTTCCATCGGTATTGTAGCTAAGAAGCCGGAGCAGTTCGGTAAAGCCATGCTTTTCCCTGCAATGGTTGAGACATATGCGATTCTGGCTCTTCTGATCTCTATTCTTGCAGTCAGCGGAATTCAGGTTTGATTCATCAGGAGGGGCAGAGCATGACAGGATTAGAGAAGATGGTAAGCCAGATTCTTGAAGAGGCCGATGCTTCTGCAGCCGTTACGATCAGTGATGCGGAGAAAAAAGCCGCAGAGATCCTCAGGGAAGCCGGAGAAAAGGCAGATAAGATCCGGCAGCAGAGAGAAGAACAGTCCAGGGCAAAGGTGAAAAGCTATGAAGAGCGGACAGCTTCCGCTGCAGATATGAAGAAGCGTACCGCAGTTCTTGCAGCCAAGCAGGAGCTGATCGGAAATGTGATCGCAGATGCCTGTGACCGTGTGAAGAATCTGGATGAAGAAAAATATTTTGGGATCCTTAAGAATATGGCTGAGAAATATCTTCTTCCAAGAGAAGGAGAGATCTGTTTTTCAAAAAAGGATCTGGAACGTATGCCGGCAGGTTTCCGTGAGGAAATAAAGAGCCTGGCACAGAAAAAGGGTGGTGTGCTGGAAATTTCCGGTGAAACCCGAAACATAGACGGAGGTTTTATCCTGATATACGGCGGCATTGAGGAAAACTGTTCCATTGATGCCATGTTCGCAGAGAAGCGGGATGAGCTTCTGGATCAGGTAAGAAAGATTTTGTTTGCGTAAAACACCATCGCAAAAAGGAGGGCGTGAATGATGTTTGGTGAAGATTATGCCTATGCGGTGGCGCGGATACGTGTTCTGGAGACCGGACTTCTGAATCAGGCAGCGATCGAGCAGCTTCTGGCATGTCAGGATGAGCAGCAGTGCCTTCAGATCCTTACAGAGAAGGGCTGGGGAAACGGTGATCCTGCAGCCGGTGCGGATGCCATTCTTTCTCGAGAGAGAGAAAAGATCTGGGAGATCATGGATTCGCTGGTAGCGGACCGATCTGTGTTTTCTGTTCTTTCCTATCAGGATCTTTTCCATAACCTGAAAGCGGCTGTGAAGGCAAGCATCCTGCAAGGGGCAGCGCCGAATATTTTTTTCAGCGACTGTTCCATTGACGGAGAGGATATGGTGAAATTCCTGACAGATAAGGAATATGATCGTTTTCCTGAGGATATGCGGGAAGCGGCAAGAGAAGCCTATGAGACCTTTTTGCACACAAGAGACGGACAGCTTGCGGATATTATCGTAGACAGGGCAGCACTGGATGCCATAAAAAAAGCCGGAGAACGATCAAAAGAAGAGATCGTCCGGCAGTATGCGGAATCCACGGTAGCGGTAGCAGATATCCGGATCGCAGTCCGTGCCTGCAAAACAGGAAAAAGTTCGGACTTTATGAAAAAAGCCATGGCAGAATGTGACACACTGGATAAGGAGAGACTGATCCACGCGGCAGTAAGCGGAATGGATCAGATCATGGGTTATCTGGCAGAAACGAAATATGGGGACGGAGCTCTGGCACTGGCGGAATCAGCTTCCGCTTTTGAGAGATGGTGTGATAACCAGATCATGGAGACCATCCGCCCTCAGCTGTATAATTCATTTTCACTGGGACCGCTGGTAGCCTATGTGCTTGCCCGTGAAAATGAGATCAAGACGGTGCGGATCATTCTCACCGGAAAGCGCAGCGGCCTTCCGGAAGAGTTTATCCGGGAAAGGGCAAGGGAAATGTATGTATAAGATCGCAGTTTTAGGTGATTATAACAGCATTTACGGGTTTGCGGCTCTTGGCCTTGATACTTTTCCGGTGGAGGATCCTGCAGAAGGGAAAGAGAAGCTTAACCGTCTGGCAGCCGGTGAATATGCGGTTATTTATATTACGGAACAGCTGGCGGCCCAGCTTTCCGCAGAGATCAGTAAATACAGTGAGGAGCTGATGCCTGCGATCATTCAGATTCCCGGAATTTCCGGAAATACAGGTGCAGGTATCGAAAATGTAAAGAAATCCGTGGAGACGGCAGTTGGCTCCGATATTCTTTTCAGTAATGAGTGACAAGAAAGCAGGTGATTGGTTCAGATGAGCAGAGGAACCATTAAGAAGGTGGCAGGACCGCTGGTAATTGCCAAGGGTATGCGGGATGCAAATATGTATGACGTGGTTCGTGTAAGCAGCCAGCGTCTGATCGGTGAGATCATTGAGATGCATGAAGATGAGGCTTCCATACAGGTATATGAGGAGACTTCAGGACTTCGTCCGGGAGAACCGGTAGAGTCCATGGAGGTGCCCCTTTCCGTGGAGCTTGGTCCTGGCCTTATTACAAGCATTTACGATGGAATCCAGCGTCCGCTGGATGACATCATGAAGGTAGCAGGCAGCAACAACCTGAAACGAGGCGTTGAGGTTCCTGCCCTGAAGCGGGACAAAAAATGGAATTTCATTCCGGTTGCGAAGGTGGGAGATCCGCTGGAGGGCGGCGATGTTCTTGGAACCGTTCAGGAGACTATCGTTGTTACACAGAAGATCATGGTACCTCCCAATATGAAAGGTACTCTGAAGGAAATTAAATCCGGCGAGTTTACCGTGGATGAGACCGTTGCAGTTCTTTCCACAGCAGACGGCGATAAAGAGCTGACCCTGATGCAGCACTGGCCGGTACGACGTGGCCGTCCATATAAGAAGAAACTTCCGCCAGCCAAGCCTCTGGTAACAGGACAGCGTGTTATTGATACCATGTTCCCTATTGCCAAGGGTGGTGTGGCAGCAGTTCCCGGCCCGTTCGGAAGCGGCAAGACGGTTATCCAGCATCAGCTTGCAAAATGGGCTGAGGCAGATATCGTGGTCTATATCGGCTGCGGTGAGCGTGGAAATGAGATGACAGACGTTCTGAACGAGTTCCCGGAGCTGAAGGATCCAAAAACAGGACAGTCTCTGATGGAGCGTACGGTTCTGATCGCCAATACCTCAGATATGCCGGTTGCAGCTCGTGAGGCGTCGATCTATACAGGTATTACAATTGCGGAGTATTTCCGTGATATGGGATATTCCGTAGCATTGATGGCAGATTCTACTTCCAGATGGGCTGAGGCTCTCCGTGAGATGTCCGGACGACTGGAGGAGATGCCAGGCGAGGAAGGTTATCCTGCATATCTTGGTTCCCGTCTTGCACAGTTCTATGAGCGTGCCGGACACGTGATCTGTAATGGAAAAGATGGAAGAGAAGGCGCTCTGACCGCTATTGGTGCCGTATCTCCTCCGGGTGGTGATATTTCCGAGCCGGTTTCCCAGGCAACACTTCGAATCGTGAAGGTATTCTGGGGACTGGACGCAAACCTTGCATACAAACGTCACTTCCCGGCGATCAACTGGCTGACTAGTTATTCCCTGTATCTGGACAGTGTAGGCGGATGGTTTGATGAGAATGTGGCCAATGACTGGATGGAGCTCCGCCAGAGAATGATGACCCTTCTTCAGGAAGAGGCAGAGCTGGAAGAAATCGTAAAGATGGTAGGTATGGATGCGCTTTCACCGGGTGACCGACTGAAAATGGAAGCAGCCCGTTCCATCCGAGAGGATTTCCTCCACCAGAACTCTTTCCACGAGATCGATACCTACACATCTCTGGAAAAACAGCACAATATGATGCGTCTGGTACTTGCATTTTATGATGCGGGTCTGGATGCGCTGAAACAGGGCGCAGATATCAATGATATCGTAAAGCTTCCGGTACGTGAGCAGATCGGCCGTTATAAATATACAAAAGAAGATCAGCTGGCAGCAGAATATGAGAAAGTAACCCGCCAGCTGGCAGCAGAGACTGCAGAACTTCTGGGAAAGGAGGGCCTGTAAAATGCCAAAAGAATATAGGACCATACAGGAAGTTGCCGGCCCTTTGATGCTGGTACGGGGCGTTGAAGATGTAGCATTTGACGAGCTTGGTGAGATCGAGCTTGCCGATGGCGAAACAAGAAGATGCCGTGTTCTGGAGATCGACGGAAGCAATGCTCTGGTGCAGCTGTTTGAGAGCTCTACAGGTATCAATCTTTCCAACAGCAAGGTACGTTTCCTGGGACGGAGCATGGAGCTTGGTGTATCCGGCGATATGCTGGGTCGTGTTTTTGACGGACTGGGACGTCCCATTGATGACGGCCCGGAGATCCTTCCGGAGGAAAGAAGAGATATCAACGGACTTCCCATGAATCCGGCGGCCAGAAGCTATCCGGAGGAGTTTATCCAGACGGGTGTATCTGCGATTGACGGCCTGAACACCCTGGTACGCGGACAGAAGCTTCCGATCTTCTCCGCATCCGGTCTTCCCCATGCACAGCTTGCGGCACAGATCGCAAGACAGGCGAAGGTTCGCGGAAAAGATGAGCAGTTTGCCGTTGTATTTGCAGCCATGGGTATCACTTTCGAGGAGTCAAACTTCTTTGTAGAGAGCTTTAAGGAAACCGGAGCGATAGATCGTACTGTTCTGTTTGTGAACCTGGCAAATGACCCGGCTGTTGAGCGTATTGCTACTCCGCGAATGGCATTGACAGCGGCTGAATATCTTGCCTTCGAAAAAGACATGCACGTATTGGTAATCCTTACGGATATCACAAACTATGCGGATGCGCTCCGTGAGGTTTCCGCGGCTCGTAAGGAGGTTCCGGGACGTCGTGGATATCCCGGATATATGTACACAGATCTTGCTTCTCTTTATGAGCGTGCAGGCCGTCAGAAAGGAAAATCAGGAAGTATCACCATGGTTCCGATCCTGACTATGCCTGAGGATGATAAGACCCATCCGATCCCGGACCTTACCGGTTACATCACAGAGGGACAGATCATCCTGAGCCGTGAGCTTTACCGTAAGGGAATCACACCGCCCATCGATGTTCTTCCGTCTCTGTCACGACTGAAGGATAAGGGTATCGGTGAAGGCAAGACAAGAGCAGACCATGCCAACACCATGAACCAGCTGTTTGCCGCATATGCCCGTGGTAAAGAGGCCAAAGAGCTGATGACTATTCTTGGTGAGGCAGCTCTCTCCGACATTGACCTGATCTATGCAAAATTTGCGGATGCTTTCGAGAAGGAATATGTTTCCCAGGGCTATCAGGCTAACCGTGATATTGAGGAAACACTGGCCATCGGCTGGAAGCTGCTTTCCATTCTTCCGAGAAGCGAGCTGAAACGTATCGATGACAAATTCCTTGATCAGTATTACGGAAAAGTATAAAGGGGGGATGATTTGTGGCATCAACACAGGTGAATCCTACCCGTATGGAGCTTACGAAGCAGAAAAAGAAGCTGGTGACTGCAGTACGTGGCCATAAGCTTCTGAAGGATAAGCGGGACGAGCTGATGAGACAGTTCCTGGATCTGGTACGGGAGAATATGGAGCTGCGAAAAAAAGTAGAAGCCGGTATCCGAAGCGCCAACACCAATTTTGTCATTGCAAAAGCAGGAATGTCGGAGGAGACGCTGAATACGGCACTGATGGCTCCCAAGCAGGAAGTTTATCTGGAAACCGGAAAAAAGAATGTCATGAGTGTGGATATTCCTGTTTTTGAATACAAAACAAGAACACCGGATGCCAACGATATTTATTCCTATGGCTTTGCTTTTACATCCAGTGATCTGGACGGAGCGGTAAAATCCCTGGCAGACATCCTGCCGGATATGCTTCGTCTGGCAGAAGTGGAAAAGGCCTGTCAGCTTATGGCTTCCGAGATCGAAAAAACAAGGCGTCGTGTAAATGCCCTGGAGCATGTCATCATACCGGAAGCACAGGCAAACATCAAATACATCACCATGAAGCTGGATGAGAACGAGAGAAGTACCCAGATCCGACTGATGAAGGTGAAAGATATGATGCTGGAGGAGGCACATCATTATAAGGAGCGGGAGGCAGAGCGCGGAGCGTAAAGCGCAGCCATCCTGAAAGAAAAAGAAAAGTTTATATAGAAAGTTTTAAGTAACGGAAAGGAGATGTCCCTGTACTGTGTGAAATTTCGGCAGTGCAGGGGCGTTTTATTTATAAAATATTTAGCTTTTGTTATCAGAAAATCAAGAAAAATACAGTATAATAGATAATAAGTAAATCAGACAGCTGCAGATGCAGAAATATAAAAGAAAGCTGCTCTGTCTGCTGAAAAATAAAAAAATGAAAAATAAAGAAAGAGGAGAAAGCTGATCTGACCAGGTAAACTGCCGGGCAGCTGCATGGCTATGAACAGCTGGCAAAGCAGATTGCGGTAGCGTCTGATCAGTAAAAGGTATATGAATATTTTACAGTCAATACAACAGCTGGACGGAGAAATCCTTCTCCTGATCCAGCGATATTTAAGAATGGATATGCTGACACCATTTATGAAATCTGTTACATTTCTGGGAAACGGAGGATGGTTCTGGATCCTCTGTGCAGTTGTTCTTCTTGCTGTTCCAAAGACAAGAAAAACAGGCTATGCGGCAGCCTTGTCCCTGATCTTCGGGGCGATCGTTACCAACCTGCTTCTCAAAAATATAGTGGCAAGACCAAGGCCTTTTGCGGAAATTGAAGCTCTCATCCCTATGATCACCAAACCGAAGGATTTCTCTTTTCCGTCAGGTCACACCACAGCATCCTTTGCCGTTGCTCTGGTAATGCTTCGGATGCTTCCGAAGAAATTCGGAATCCCGGCAGTAGTCCTGGCAGCACTGGTGGCATTTTCCAGACTGTATCTTGGGGTTCATTATCCGACAGATGTTCTGGCCGGATTCGTGATCGCGCTGGTGGGAAGCACGCTGTCAGTATGGATCGTGCGAACGAAACCGGAAGACAAACAGGTACACTAGCATTGTCCATAGGAAAATATGAAGCACTTTACCTAGACAAAGTATTGACACGCTGAAGCAAGACGGGGTAAAATTGTAGACAGTACAACAGATTCTGACTATGGTAGAAATAAGGATATGAAACCTTGTAAAATCGGATAAAAGGAGAGAGCACAAAATGATATCAGAAAAAATGAAACCCTACGTAAAAAATAATTCCGCCATCCGTATGATGTTTGAGGAAGGAAACCGCCTCCGTGCGAAATACGGCGCAGACAAGGTTTTTGACTTCAGCCTCGGAAATCCAAGTGTACCGGCACCGGACAGCGTCCGCGAAGCAATTATCGAGCTTGTAAACACTACGGATCCGACAGTTCTTCACGGATATATGAGCAACGCAGGCTTTGAGGATGTACGTCAGACCATCGCAGAATCCCTCAACAGACGTTTCGATACGAAATTTTCCGCAAAGAATCTGATCATGACCGTCGGTGCTGCAAGCGGGCTGAATGTGATCCTGAAAACAATCCTGAACCCTGGAGAAGAGGTGATCGTTTTTGCACCATATTTTCTGGAATACGGTGCATATGTCCGCAATTATGATGGTGTCCTTGTGGAAATCTCTCCGGATACCACAACCTTCCAGCCAAATCTCGCTGAGTTTGAACAGAAGATCACACCGAAGACAAGAGCGGTTATCGTAAACACCCCGCACAATCCTACCGGAGTTGTATATTCAGAAGAAACGATCAAGAAGCTTTCCGCAATCCTGGAAGCAAAACAGAAAGAGTTCGGAACTGTGATCTACCTGATCTCCGATGAGCCATACCGTGAGCTGGCTTATGATGGCGTGGAGGTCCCATACCTGACGAAATATTATAACAATACTGTTGTAGGCTATTCCTACAGCAAATCTCTTTCCCTTCCGGGTGAACGTATCGGATATCTGGTGATCCCTGATGAGGCAGACGGAAGCGAAGAGCTGATCTCTGCAGCAACCATTGCAAACCGTACACTTGGCTGTGTAAATGCACCGTCCCTGATCCAGAAGGTAGTTGCAAAATGTGTAGACGCCAAGACGGATCTTGCAGCTTATGATAAAAATCGGCAGGCACTTTATAATGGCCTGAAAGAATGCGGATTTGAGTGTATCAAACCACAGGGTGCCTTCTATCTCTTTGTAAAATCTCCGGTTGAAGACGAAAAAGCCTTCTGTGAAGCCGGTAAGAAATATAACATCCTTATGGTACCGGGAAGCTCCTTCGCATGCCCCGGTTATGTGAGACTTGCATATTGTGTATCCTATGAGACAATTGTGAATTCTCTTCCTGAATTTAAAAAACTTGCAGCAGAGTATGGATTGAAATAAACGATCATTACCAAGCAGTTGAATAAAAGATCCCCGGTACAGTCTGTTCATGCAGCCCTGTATCGGGGATCTTTTGCAAGAGGGAATAAGCAAATGAAACGTAGTCGGGAGTGAATAGACTCCCGACTGTGTTTCATTAAAAGGATGTTCCACATTTATTTGGCTTTTTTCTTTTCTTTATTTGGCATTTCTCCGTAGTAAGCTTTCAGATAGATATCTTTCAGCTCGGATACAAGCGGATATCTCGGGTTGGCACCGGTACACTGGTCATTGAAGGCCTGCTCGGACATCTCATCCAGAGTTTCCAGGAAATGTTTCTCATCTACGCCGTAATCACGGATCGTCGGCAGGATCTCGATAGTTCTCATAAGCTCATCCAGTTTAGCAAGAAGCTTTTCGAATACTTCTGCATCGTTCTTGCCTGTAAGACCTACAGAACGTCCGATCTCAGCGTAGCGTGCAAGTGTCTTCGGATACTGATACTGTGGGAAAGTACCCATCTTAGTCGGAACCTCAGCACTGTTGTAACGCATAACATCCAGAAGAACAACTGCGTTTGCGATACCGTGTGGCAGGTGGTGGAAAGCACCGAGCTTGTGAGCGAGAGAGTGGTTAACGCCGAGGAATGCATTGGCGAATGCAAGACCTGCCATGCAGGAAGCGTTAGCCATGTGATCTCTGGCCTCTACGTCATTGCCATCTTTATATGCACGCGGCAGATACTCAAATACAAGCTTGATCGCTTTCAGTGCAAGACCATCGGTGTAATCGGAAGCCATCATGGAAACATAAGCCTCAATGGCATGTGTCATAACATCGATACCGGAAGCACGGGTAAGTCCCTTCGGTGCGCTCATCATGTTATTGGTATCTACGATCGCCATATCCGGGAGAAGCTCGTAATCAGCCAGTGGCCATTTAACGCCGGTATCCTGATCTGTGATGATGGCGAAAGGAGTAACCTCGGAGCCTGTACCGGAAGAGGTCGGGATCGCTACGAAGTAAGCTTTTTTACCCATCTTCGGGAATGTATAAACTCTCTTACGGATATCCAGGAAGTCCATGGACATATCGGAGAAGTCAGCGTCCGGATTCTCATAAAGCATCCACATAACCTTGCCGGCATCCATTGCGGAACCGCCGCCAAGAGCGATGATGCAGTCTGGCTCAAAGGCTGTCATAGCCTTGGCACCGGCTTTGGCGGAAGCGAGAGACGGGTCAGGAGCTACATCAGAGAAGCATGTATGAACGATGCCCATCTGATCCAGTTTATCTTCAATCGGTTTGGTGTAGCCATTCTTGTAGAGGAAGGAGTCTGTTACGATGAAGCAGCGTTTCTTGCCCATAACAGTACCGAGCTCATCAAGAGCAACCGGCATACAGCCCTTCTTAAAGTAAACCTTTTCCGGTGTTCTCATCCAGAGCATATTCTCTCTCCTTTCAGCAACAGTCTTGGTATTGAGAAGGTGTTTGACACCAACGTTCTCGGATACGGAGTTACCGCCCCAGGAACCGCAGCCAAGAGTAAGGGATGGAGCAAGCTTGAAGTTATAAAGGTCACCGATACCACCCTGGGAAGAAGGTGTATTGATAAGGATACGGCAGGTTTTCATAGCTGCTTCGAATTTATCCATCTTCTCTGTTTCATTTACGTTGATGTAGAGGGAAGAGGTATGACCATAGCCGCCGTCTGCAACGAGCTGCGCAGCCTTTGCAACAGCATCGTCAAAATTCTTGGCCTTGTACATGGCAAGTACAGGGGAAAGCTTCTCGTGTGCGAATTCTTCGCTGATATCAACGGACTCAACCTCACCGATCAGGATCTTGGTCTCAGCCGGTACAGTAACGCCTGCCATTTCAGCGATAGTAGCAGCCTTCTGTCCTACAATCTTGGCATTCAGTGCACCGTTGATAAGGATGGTCTTTCTGACTTTCTCGATCTCGTCTTTTTTAAGGAAGTAGCATCCTCTGTAAAGGAACTCTTCCTTCACTTCTTTATAAATGCTCTCCAGAACAGTTACGGACTGCTCGGAAGCACAGATCATACCATTGTCAAAGGTCTTGGAGTGGATGATGGAGTTAACTGCAAGACGGATATCTGCGCTGTCATCAATAATGGCAGGTGTATTTCCGGGTCCTACACCAACAGCCGGTTTACCGGAGGAGTAAGCTGCTTTGACCATTCCGGGACCACCGGTGGCAAGGATGATATCTGCGTTCTGCATTACCATGTTGGTAAGGTCAAGGCTTGGGATATCGATCCATCCGATGATTCCTTCCGGCGCACCTGCGGCAACAGCTGCTTCCAGAACAACTTTTGCAGCTTCAATAGTGGATTTCTTAGCACGCGGATGCGGGCTGATGATGATCGCATTACGGGTTTTCAGGGAAATAAGAGATTTATAGATTGCTGTGGAGGTCGGGTTGGTTGTAGGGATAACTGCAGCGATCAGTCCTACAGGTTCCAGGATCTTCTTGAGTCCGTATGCCTTGTCTTCTTCTACAACACCACATGTCTGAGTGTTCTTATATGCATTGTAAACATACTCTGCTGCGTAATGGTTCTTGATAACCTTGTCTTCCATGATACCCATGCCTGTTTCCTCAACAGCCATTTTGGCAAGTGGGATACGCATCTTGTCAGCAGCAGTAGCAGCTGCCTTAAAGATCTTGTCGACCTGCTCCTGTGTGTAGGTAGCAAAGATCTTCTGTGCCTCTTTCATTGCAGCCATTTTCGCGGTCAGGGCTTCTGGAGTGTCGATGATGGTAGGGATAGTTTCTTTCTTTGCCATGTGGAATCCTCCTGTTTTCATATGATAATGGTCTGTGGTCCTGCGGGCTTATCCTTTTTTCGCCGGCAGATGCTGCAGAGTTTTTGTAAGTCCCCGCGCTGCGTTTCGTTGTTGATTCAATCTGATTGAATTTTCAGTTTCGATACTAATATAGTATCAAAATTCTGAAAAAAACGCAAATTCTGAATTTTGTCGCTATGTGCAAAATGACGAACAAAAAATTAGGGGAAAATACTGTAAATTTTACTTTGCAGAACGCTGAATTATTGGAAAAATCTTAAAAAAAATTTTTGAAATTCAGCACTGTGCACAAAGAGCATGTTAAAAAATTGTCAGCACTGACAAAAAACATGCACACATATGAAGGGCGGGCAAAAGATAAAACGCAACATGTGGTTAAAACATTAACGTTAAACTTTTGTCAAATGATCATGCGCACATTATAATTTAACTGATTTCAGACGTCAATAGAGAATTCGATGAATAATTCACAAAAATACGGAGTAATTTTGATAAAAAATTCACAAAAATATTGTAGCAAAGTAAAGCGTGATAACATAAGAAATCAAAAAACTTGAAATTATTTAAAATTTCAGAATAATTAGGCGGAAATTATCGTGATTTTTTTCAGAAATGCAGAAAAAAAACTGCCATACAGGAAATGCTTCCCATATGGCAGTTTATATAAATATAGGTCAGGCGGATAAAAGCATCCGCATTCACTATGCGGCTTTGCGCCGAATTACTGTAAAAGGTTTCTGCTCAACAGTAAATGATAGCCAGGTTCGATCAGCTCTTGCGGAATGCGGCACGTTTTCTGTCTCTGGAGTCCAGAATACGTTTACGGATACGAAGGCTTGTCGGTGTTACCTCAAGAAGCTCATCCTGGTCGATGAATTCAATGGCCTGCTCAAGACTTAAGATCTTTGGCGGAACAAGCTTCAGTGCATCGTCAGCGGAAGAGGAACGAGTATTGGTAAGGTGCTTGGTCTTGCAGACATTCAGTTCGATATCCTCGGCCTTTCCGTTCTGTCCGATGACCATACCGCTGTAAACCTTCTCGCCAGGTCCGACAAAGAGAGTACCACGCTCCTGAGCGGAGAAAAGACCGTAAGTTACAGTCTCGCCTGCCTCGAATGCGATGAGGGAACCCTGTTTACGGTACGGGAAGTCTCCCTTGTATGGTGCATATCCGTCAAACATGGTATTCAGGATACCGGTACCCTTGGTGGAGGTAAGGAATTCGTTACGGAATCCGATCAGTCCACGGGAGGGGATGGAGAACTCGAGACGTACAGTTCCGTCGCTTGCTGTGCTCATACCCTGAAGCTCACCTTTACGCTCGCTGAGTTTCTGGATGATAGTACCGGAAAATTCTTCCGGAACGTCAACGTATGCGATTTCGATCGGCTCCAGTTTACGTCCACGCTCGTCTGTGTGATAGAGAACCTCCGGTTTGCTGACTGCAAACTCGTATCCCTCACGGCGCATGTTCTCAATAAGAACGGAGAGGTGAAGCTCACCACGGCCGGAAACCTTGAAGCACTCGGTTGTATCGGTGTCTTCTACACGAAGGCTGACGTCTGTGTTCAGCTCACGGTAGAGACGGTCACGAAGGTGACGGGAAGTGATGTATTTACCTTCCTGTCCTGCAAGAGGACTGTCGTTTACAAGGAAGTTCATGGAGATTGTTGGCTCGGAAATCTTCTGGAACGGAATGGACTCCGGGTTGTCTCCTGCACAGAGGGTATCTCCAATGTGGATATCCGCGATACCGGAGATTGCAACAATAGCTCCGATGGTAGCGCTTTTAACTTCAACTTTGTTCAGTCCGTCAAATTCGTAGAGTTTGCTGATCTTTACGCGCTCGTGTTTGTCAGGGTCATGATGGTTCAGAAGCATCAGCTCCTGGTTCACGGAAATGGTTCCGCGCTCAACCTTACCGACACCGATACGGCCTACATACTCATTGTAGTCGATGGTGCTGATAAGAACCTGTGTATCTCCGTCCGGATCTCCCTCCGGAGCAGGAATCGCATCAAGGATGGTCTCAAAAAGCGGAGCCATATTCTCAGGTTTGTCCTCAAGGTTACGAACTGCATAGCCGGCTTTTGCGGAGGCATACAGGAACGGGCAGTCCAGCTGTTCGTCAGATGCGTCCAGATCCATGAGAAGCTCCAGAACCTCGTCGACAACCTCCTCCGGACGTGCTTCCGGACGGTCGATCTTATTGATGCAGACAATAACATGCAGGTTCAGTTCGAGAGCTTTACGAAGTACAAATTTAGTCTGAGGCATGGCACCCTCGAAGGCGTCCACAAGAAGAATAACGCCGTCTACCATCTTCAGCACACGCTCTACCTCGCCGCCGAAGTCCGCATGACCTGGAGTATCGATGATATTGATTTTTACATCCTTATAATGAACTGCGGTGTTTTTGGAGAGAATCGTAATGCCGCGCTCACGCTCAATATCGTTGGAGTCCATGACACGTTCCTGGACTTCCTGGTTCTCACGGAAAACACCGCTCTGTTTCAAAAGCTCGTCAACAAGTGTTGTTTTACCGTGATCGACATGGGCGATAATGGCCACGTTACGAACATCTTCACGCTTGGTCTTCATATAATCCAAATCCTTTCTTTCCATATATAAGTAATCTTTTTTGTTAAAAATGATGTCCAAATTTATAGTCTATCACATTTTTGTGAGATTACAAGACATAAAAAAATATTTTTGGTTTTTCATTTTTCAGGCATATTATACCGCAAATACACATAGATTGATATAGACGAAATACACGAAGAGGAAGGAGAGCTACTTATTATGGCAGATAAAATTATTGAAAACAATCAGGTATCCGTTATGGGACGGATCGCTACGGGGTTTACTTTCAGCCATCAGGTCTTTGGAGAAGGATTTTACATGATGGATATCCTGGTAAAACGTCTCAGCGATTCGGAGGACAGGATCCCGGTGATGGTGTCTGAGCGGCTGATCGATATCACACAGGATTATGTGGGAGAATATATCGAGATCCACGGACAGTTCCGATCCTATAACCGTCATGAAGAAAAGAGAAACCGGCTTGTGCTTTCAGTCTTTGCCCGGGAAGTGAAGTTTGTGGGGGAGGAAGAAGAAACTGTGCCGGTCAATCAGATCTTTCTGGACGGATATATCTGTAAACCGCCTGTATACAGAAAAACACCGTTGGGAAGAGAGATCGCAGATCTTCTGATGGCAGTTAATCGACCTTACGGAAAATCCGATTACATACCATGTATATGCTGGGGAAGAAATGCCAGATATGCTTCTGCTTTTGAAGTAGGCGGGCATGTACTGATCTGGGGCAGGATCCAGAGCAGGGAGTACATGAAACGGATTAGTGAAAACGAAACAGAAAAAAGGATTGCCTATGAAGTTTCGGTGAGTAAATTGGAATATGTTGAGTAATATTGGATATATTTTGGAATAGTGGTGAGAACATTAAGGTAACACTTGCATTTCCAGCCAATCTGCGGTAATATTAAAAAAATCAGAAAAATGGGGAATTACCGGTTTCACTAACAGTAAGAGGAAAAATCATGGAAAGAGAAATAACAGAGGTTTATTGCGGGAACGGGAAAGGAAAGACAACTCTGGCTGTAGGCCAGGGGCTGCGCTTTGCTACACAGGGAAAAAGTGTGATCATCATACAGTTCCTCAAGGGCAGGGAACGCAGAGAACTGGATTTCCTTGAGGAACTGGATAATTTTGATTTCAAGATTTTCCGTTTCGAAAAAATGGACACCTGCTATAATGACCTGAGTGAGCAGGAAAAGGCAGAAGAGAGAACGAATATTCTCAATGGCCTTAATTTCGCACGGAAGGTAATTGCTACCAGAGAGTGTGATTTTCTGCTGCTGGATGAGATCCTCGGGCTTATGGATAAAGGAATCGCTCCAGTTGAGACGATCATCGATATGCTTAAGCAGAAGGATGAAAGTATGCATATAATTATGACCGGACGCTGGCTTCCGGATGCTTTGAAGCCCTATGTGGATAGTATTACCACGATAACAACAGAGCTGACTGACCAGGAACGGGAATAAGCAATATTTCACAGAAGAAAGAAGGAGGAAGACAAATGGCAATTTTTAAAGGAACAGGCGTTGCAATCGTAACACCTATGCATGAAGACGGTAAAGTGAATTTTGAGAAACTTGAGGAGATCCTTGAGGATCAGATCGCGAACAGCACAGACGCCATCGTTATCTGTGGAACAACAGGAGAATCTTCTACTCTGACACACGGAGAGCATCTTCAGACAATTAAGTTCACAATTGATAAAGTTAACAAACGTGTGCCTGTTATCGCAGGAACAGGTTCCAATTGTACAGAGACAGCGATCATGATGTCCAAGGAAGCAGCTTCCTATGGCGCAGACGCTCTTCTTATTGTAACACCTTACTATAACAAGGCTACACAGAAGGGTCTTATCGCTCATTACACAGCAATTGCCAATGCAGTTCCGGAAACTCCGCTCATCATGTACAACGTACCGAGCCGTACAGGCTGCAACATCCAGCCGGCTACAGCAGCTTACCTTGCAAAGAATGTAAAGAACATTGTCGGAATCAAGGAAGCAACAGGAGATCTTTCCCAGATCGCCAAGATGATGTCTCTGGCAGACGGACAGCTTGAGCTTTACTCTGGAAATGATGATCAGGTACTTCCGATCCTTTCTCTTGGCGGACTTGGAGTTATCTCCGTACTTTCCAACGTTGCACCGAAGTTTACACATGACATGGTCATGAAATATTTCGACGGCGACATCAAGGGAGCAACAGAGGATCAGCTGAAAGCTCTTCCGCTGATCAATGCGCTGTTCAGCGAAGTAAACCCGATTCCTGTTAAGACAGCTATGAACTTTATGGGAATGAACGTAGGGCCGCTTCGTATGCCACTCTGCGAGATGGAAGAGGACACAAAGGCAGCTCTTGCAAAAGAGATCGAGAAATTCGGCCTTAAGCTTGCTAAATGATCTGACTGTAAGCGAAAGGTAAAGGAGAATATACTATGGTAAAAATCATCATGCACGGCTGCAACGGACATATGGGCCAGGTCATCAGCGGCATTGTGGAGAAAGATCCGGATGCTGAGATCGTAGCAGGTATTGATATTGCAGATCAGGGAAAAAACAGCTATCCGGTATTCACCGATATTGACGCATGTCAGGTAGAGGCAGATGCGATCATTGATTTTTCTTCCGCAAAGGCAACAGACAAGCTTCTTGAGTACAGCGCGGCACGCCAGATCCCGGTTGTTCTGTGCAGTACCGGTTTAAGCCAGGAGCAGCTTGCAAAAGTGGAAGAAACATCCCGAAAGGTAGCAGTGCTGAAATCCGCAAACATGTCTCTTGGCATCAACACACTTCTGAAGCTGGTTCAGGACGCAGCTAAGGTTCTTGCAGCTGCAGGCTTTGATATGGAGATCGTAGAGAAGCATCACCGCCTGAAATTAGACGCACCAAGTGGTACTGCACTTGCGCTGGCAGACAGCATTAATGAAGCTATGGATAATCAGTATCATTATGTATATGACCGCAGTCAGAAACGTGAAAAACGCGATGATAAGGAGATCGGTATCTCCGCAGTTCGCGGCGGAACTATCGTAGGTGAGCATGAGATAATTTTTGCAGGTCAGGACGAAGTGATCGAGTTCAAGCATACTGCATATTCCAAGGCTATTTTTGGAAAAGGTGCTGTAGAAGCAGCCAAATTCCTTGCAGGCAAACCGGCAGGACGTTATGATATGAGTGACGTGATCGGCTGATCCTGACAGATTGAGCCGCAACAGAATAAAATACAGGTAATACAGACGGGGTTCGTGTAAGATCGGACACCGTCTTTTTTTGATGAAATTGCGGTTTTTGAAATTTTTCCCAGAATAGGATAGCGGAAAAAGTGCCATATTAGGAATACAGAATTTTTTAGAAAAAGGAGAAGATCATATGAAAAAATGGAAGGCGATTCTTTTTGGTACTTTGCTTACCCTGTCTCTGTGTACATTTACAGCCTGCGGCACAGAGGTAAACAATGCGGATGAAACAGTGGATGAAAAAGATAAAAACACGAAGGATAAGGAAAAAGATACAAACGAAAATACTGCCGCAGAAGATGAAACTATGGAAGAAAAAGCAGACAATGACGGTGTGAAGGACAATGGAGAGAGCATTAAGGATTCCGGCACGGATAACAATGAGATGTCCGATGGAAATATTACCGTGACGCCTGCAGGAAATGGAAATAACGGGACAGCAGCACCCGGAGCTGCGGATGCTGACAGAAACGAAAATGACGGAACTGTATCCGGTGAGCTGGGTGACAGTGTAAAGGACCTTGGCGACGGCGTAGGTAATGCAGTGGATGATATCGGAAACGCAGTGGGAAATGCGGTAGAAGGAAGATAACAGATATTTTACCACAGCATTGCATAAAACTGTTTCAGATGCTATTATCAGTGCATGGAAAGAAAATGGAGGACAGGATTATGAAATTCAGACCATGCATTGATATACATAACGGAAAAGTAAAACAGATCGTAGGAGGAAGCCTGAAGGATCAGGGGGATCAGGCGGCAGAAAATTTTGTGTCAGAGCAGGATGCGGCATTCTATGCAGAGCTTTATAAGAAGGCAGGATTAAAGGGCGGTCATGTGATCCTTCTGAACGGAAAGGATTCCCCGAACTATGAAGCAACGAAAGCCCAGGCACTTCAGGCTCTGGGAAAATATCCCGGAGGGTTTCAGATCGGAGGCGGCATCTGCCCGGAGAATGCGGCAGAATATCTGGAGGCTGGCGCCAGCCACGTGATCGTAACCTCCTATGTGTTTAAAAACGGAGTGATCTCCTGGGAAAATCTGGAGAAGATCCGTGATGCAGCAGGGAAAGAACATCTTGTACTTGATCTGAGCTGCCGCAAAAAAGATGGCAAATATTATATTGTCACAGACCGATGGCAGAAATTTACAGAAGAGATCGTGACACCGGAGCTGATGGAAAGGCTTGGAAGCTTCTGCGACGAATTTCTGGTCCATGCAGTGGATGTGGAAGGAAAGGCACGAGGTGTGGAAACAGAGCTTGCAAAGCTTCTGGGACAGTATACAGCCCATCCGGTGACCTATGCAGGCGGTGTGGGTTCTATGGCAGATATTGAAGAGCTTCGAAAAGCAGGTCAGGGCAGACTGGATGTGACTGTTGGCAGTGCTTTGGATATTTTTGGCGGAAGTATACCCTTTAAAGCTCTGGCTAAAATGAAATAGTATATACAAATAGTGAAGCAGATGCTTTTGTCCCATCAATCTTCTGGCACTGGTGTGCAGATATACATTTGTAATGAATTAATTAGATGAAATACTCTAATAGTTGCGCATTCACGACAAAAAAAACATTTTGAAGGAATATATCGAATAAATTTGGAAAAAATTTATGAAATTTTTGAAAAGTGATGTTAAAATTCAATTTAATATGTTATAATAGCAACATAAAACAGCAAAGGGGATGGAAGTCATGAAATTTATTATTAGTGGAAAGAATATAGCAGTAACCGAAGGACTTAAAACAGCTGTTGAGGACAAGCTTGGTAAACTTGAAAGGTATTTCACTCCTGAAACTGAGATTTCAGTAACCTTAAGCGTTGAGAAGGATCGCCAGAAGATCGAGGTAACGATCCCTGTGAAAGGTAACATTATCCGTTCCGAGCAGGTAAGCAATGATATGTATGTATCCATCGATCTGGTTGAAGAGGTAATTGAGCGTCAGCTTCGTAAATACAAGAACAAGATCGTTGACAAGCAGCAGGAATCCACAAACTTCCAGAAGGCATACCTTGATAAGGATTATGAAGAGGATGAGGAAGTTAAGATCATCCGTACCAAGAAATTCGGGATCAAACCAATGTATCCGGAAGATGCATGCGTACAGATGGAGCTTCTCGGACATAATTTCTTTGTATTCTTTAATGCTGAGACAGAGCAGGTTAACGTAGTTTATAAACGTAAAGGAAATACTTACGGACTGATCGAACCAGAGTTCTGATAGGGAATTTTATTATCACAACTGAATATTGAATGGAAGGCTCCGGGAATCTGTGTGAGAAATCGGCAGGTTTCCGGAGCCTTTTATGTCACAGCAAAATCAGGCTTCTTTTCTGTTGCAAGCAATAGGGGAGAATTATATAATGAAGACATATGCGAAAGGAGAAAGGAAAAAGAAGCTTCCTGTGGTGATCTTAAGTGTAGCTCTTGGTATGACCATGATACCGGCTACCTGTATGGCAGCGGAATTTAACAGTGGTGACACCATAAAAGAACAGACTGTGGAGGACCTGGAACTGAGTTCCGGAGAAAACAATACAAAGGATTCCCAAAAGTCAGAAATACAATGGACAGGATTTAAATGGGACAGCTATTCCCAGGCAGAGATAACGCTTACGTCAGCCGTTAACGGCGTCTGCTATTATAAATGGGCAGAGCGGGGGGAAGACGGAAATCCCCAGGTGCCTCAGATCGAGACCGGAAATACCGTGAATGATGAGGTTTTGATCAGTGAGGATGAAGAGTTCGAGATCACACTTGCAGATCTGGATACAGACCAGGCAGTTGATCTGTATATCCAGATTGAGGATGAGAATGGGAAATTAAGTGATCTGAAGCGGATGGAGCTGGATCAGGACAGCCGCCCGGCGAAAAAAACAGATTCTGAAAAAAAACATAAAGCATCCAAACCAAAGGCAGAGGACAGTACGGTAGAGGGGCTGGATTCTCCTCTGGAATTCTACCCGGATACATTTTATGATTTTAAGGTTATCGGTGCAGGTACCGATAATGAGGATCCGGAAAACGGAGACATTAAGTGGGTGCCTGTTTACTGGAGCACATCTGCGAATCCGAATTCCAACCGGATCCGGAGCACCTGGAAGATCGGTTCCAAGGAAGGAATCGACCAGGAGGGAACTTTTAATCTGTATGTTTTCTTCCGCAAATATACCTGCAAGGATTCCAAATGGCAGTCTACGGATAAGATACAGTCTGTACAGTACAAGTTTCAGTCAGCCCCACTTTCTGAAAAATAATACTGTGTGGAGTGCGAATATCTCCTTGACATAACAAATATGTAACTCACGGAGAAAAGGAGGAAGGTAAATGAAGAAAAAAGTTCTGGCACTTTTTTTAAGTGCCGCGCTTTGTGTGACGGTGTTTCCGGCAACCGGTGTGGCTGCAGAGTTTGGCAGCGGTGATGCAGAAATCACAGAAAATGCTGGGGACAGCCAGGAGCTGTTTTCCGCAGAGGAAACTACAGAGCCTATGGGAGAGACTGAGCAGCCTGCAGAAGACAGTGAGGATATTTCTGAGGAAATGGTGGATAACTCTTCCGATGCAACCATGGAAGATGTGGAAAACGAGGAAAATGCGGAGAACAGCGAGGATGCTTTCGGCGGAGCTGAGGAAGGAGTTTCAGAAGAAATCTCCAGTGAGGATGATCCGGAAGTATTATTGACAGAACTGATACCTGAAGAAGCAGGAGACAGTATGGAAGAAGAAAACGCAGAAGCTATGTCAGCGTCAGCTCCAGAGCTGACAGTGACACCGACAGCGGATCCTGAACTGACAGTGACACCAACACCGGTGCCAAAAATAAACGTAAAATGGACCGGAGAAAAATGGGTAAGCCGCAGTTCTGTAAATGTGACACTTAAAGTTGATGCAAACGGAGCCTGCTACTACAAAGCTGTAGCGAGAAAAAAGGACGGAACATCTGATGTTCCGAGGGTCGATACGGGAAACTCTCGTGTGGCGGTTACCGCAAACAGAAGCTTTGTGATATATCTTAAGAATCTGGATATAGAGAAAGAATTTGATCTGTATCTTAAGGTATTGAGCACGGATGGCAGAACTAGCGGACTGAAAAAGTTAAGACTGAATTCCAGAGGGATTCGTCCAGCTTACGATGTGACGCCGACACCTGAACCTACACGTACATCTGCACCTCCGGATTACGGTGTAACGCCGACACCGACCTATACACCTTCTATACCGAATGTCAAAGAAAGTGTTGTAAGAGGTCTGGATTCTCCGCTGAAATTTACTCCGAATAAATATTATAATTTTACCGTGACCGGCGCGGGAACTACAAATTCAAATCCTGGGTCTGGAGATGTGAAGTGGGTGCCGGTTTACTGGAGTACTTCACCAAATCCAACCGATAACAGGAAGAATACTACATGGCGGATCGGATCTGACAAAGGAATAAACAAAGCCGCAACTTATAACATGTATATCTTTTTCCAGAAGTATGTTTATCAGAAATCTGCATGGAAAAAGACTGACGAAGTACAGTCAGCCGTATACCAGTTCCGGTCCGCGGCCTTAACAACTGTAAAGCTTACCACTCCCGGGCTATCCGGTACTTCCAACAGCCCTGCCGGCATCATCTTCAAATGGAAAAAAGCTGCAAATGCTTCCGGCTATAAGATCTATCGAAGGACCGGAAACAGCAGCAAGTGGGTCAATATCGCTACCGTAAGCGGAAGCAATACGCTGGTCTATACAGACGGATCAGTAAAAGCAGGAACCATGTATACTTATACAGTCCGCGCATACGAGGGCTCTGCTTTAAGTGCTTATAACAAAAACGGCAGCAGGATCGTCCGTCTGACAGCTCCGGTGCAGTACAAACCGTCCAGCAAGGCTTCCGGGAAGCTGACTGTCCGCTGGAAAAAAGCAGCTGGTGCTTCCGGCTATCAGATCCAGTATGCGGCATCAAGGTCCATGAGAGGGTCCAGGACAGTGTCCGCCAGTGCACTGACCCGAACACTTTCCGGTTTGAAAAAGGGAAGCACTTATTATGTTCGTATCCGTGCATACAAAAAAGCGAGCGGAAAGACATATTACGGTGCCTGGAGCAGTGTGAAAAATGCAAAAGTAAGGAAATAAGATCTGTAATATCCCGCGGGATCCTCGAAAACAGGATCCTATGCGGGATATTTTCTGTTGTTCCTGACATGATTTGTTAAATAATTGTTCATTGTTTTTATAACAGGAAAGTGGTAGAATATATACCATATGTGATCCAGTATAACGGATATCAACAGAGAACTGGAATGATCCAAAATTGGACAGATCAGAGACAGCAGTCTTATTCGAATAAAATGATTGGAGCAGAAACATGAATGTTTTTTCAAAAGTATTTGGAACCCGCAGCCAGCGTGAGGTAAAACGTATCATGCCGCTGGTTGAAAAAACCGAGAGCTATCAGTCTCAGATGCAGCAGCTTACGGATGAGCAGTTACGAGACAAGACAAGAGAATATAAGAAACGTCTTGCAGAAGGTGCAACACTGGATGATCTTCTTCCGGAGGCATTTGCCACCGTACGTGAGGCAGCCAAGCGTGTACTTGGAATGGAGCATTACCGTGTACAGATCATCGGTGGTATCATCCTTCACCAGGGCCGTATCGCCGAGATGAAAACAGGTGAAGGTAAAACTCTTGTTTCCACACTTCCTGCATATCTGAATGCCCTTGAGGGAAAAGGTGTCCACATCGTAACCGTCAACGACTACTTGGCAAAACGAGATGCTGAGTGGATGGGTAAGGTTCACGAGTTCCTTGGCCTGACTGTAGGCGTGGTACTTAACGACATGAAGCCGGAAGAGCGTCGTGCGGCATACGGATGTGACATCACATACGTAACAAACAATGAACTTGGATTTGATTATCTTCGTGACAACATGGTCATCTATAAAGAACAGCTTGTTCAGAGAGATCTTCACTACTGTATCATCGATGAGATCGACTCTGTCCTGATCGATGAGGCACGTACACCTCTGATCATTTCCGGACAGAGCGGCAAGTCCACCAAGCTTTATGAGGTGTGCGATATCCTTGCACAGCAGCTGGAGCGTGGTGAGGCCAGCCATGAGATGACCAAGATGGCAGCCATCATGGGTGAGGAGGTTATCGAGACCGGTGACTTCGTTGTAAATGAGAAAGATAAGATCGTCAACCTTACCGAGCAGGGTATCAAGAAGGTTGAGAAATTCTTTAATATCGAGAACCTGGCAGATCCGGAAAACCTGGAGATCCAGCACAACATCATCCTTGCACTTCGTGCACATAATCTGATGCACAAGGATCAGGATTATGTTGTAAAAGATGACGAGATCCTGATCGTTGATGAGTTTACCGGTCGTATCATGCCGGGCCGTCGTTACTCCGATGGTCTTCATCAGGCGATCGAGGCGAAAGAGCATGTGAAGGTTAAAAGAGAGAGCAAGACTCTTGCAACCATTACCTTCCAGAACTTTTTCAACAAATATGATAAAAAAGGCGGTATGACAGGTACAGCCCTTACCGAGGAAAAAGAGTTCCGTGATATCTACGGCATGGACGTTGTAGAGATCCCGACCAACCGTGTAGTACAGCGTAAAGACCTTGACGATGCTGTTTACATGACAAAGAAAGAGAAATTCAACGCCGTTGTAGAGGCAGTTAAGGAAGCTCACGCAAAACATCAGCCGGTACTGGTTGGTACGATCACCATCGAGACTTCTGAGCTTCTCAGCAGAATGCTGAAGAGAGAGGGAATCCCCCACAATGTATTGAATGCCAAGTTCCATGAGCTTGAGGCTGAGATCGTAGCTCAGGCAGGACAGGCAGATGCCGTTACCATCGCGACCAACATGGCAGGCCGTGGTACCGATATCAAGCTTGACGATGTGGCAAGAGAGGCCGGCGGTCTGAAGATCATCGGTACCGAGCGTCATGAGTCAAGACGTATCGATAACCAGCTCCGTGGACGTTCCGGACGACAGGGAGATCCGGGTGAATCCCGTTTCTACATTTCCCTTGAGGATGACCTGATGCGTCTGTTCGGTTCCGAGAGACTGATGAAGGTGTTCACATCCCTTGGTGTTGAGGAGAATGAGCAGATCGAGCACAAGATGCTTTCCAATGCTATCGAGAAAGCCCAGGAGAAGATCGAGTTCAACAACTTCGGTATCCGTAAAAATCTTCTCGACTATGACCAGGTTAACAATGAGCAGAGAGAGATCATCTATGAGGAGCGCCGCCAGGTACTTGACGGTGAGAATATGCGTGATGCCATCTATAAGATGATCACAGATATCGTAGACAGCATGACAGACATGTGCTTCTCCGATGATATGGATTCTTCTGAGTGGGATCTTGATGAGTTCAACACTGCGATCACTCCGATCATCCCGATCCACCCGCTGACCGCAGAGAAGGTAAAAGGCCATAAGAAAGATGAGATCAAGCACATTGTGAAGGAAGAGGCTGTGAAGCTTTATGAAGCAAAAGAGGCTGAGTTCCCGGAACCGGAACAGCTTCGTGAGCTTGAGCGAGTTGTCCTTCTGAAATGCATCGACAGCAAATGGATGGATCACATCGATGATATGGAAATGCTCCGTCAGGGTATCGGTCTGATGGCATACGGCCAGAGAGATCCGGTTGTTGAGTACAAGATGAACGCATTCGAGATGTTTAACAGCATGATCAGCTCCATTCAGGAAGACACTGTACGTATGCTGTATCATGTTCATGTGGAGCAGAAGATCGAGCGTGAGCAGGTTGCTAAGGTAACCGGCACAAACAAAGATGACAGCGCAGGCCCGAAGAAACCGGTTCAGCGAAAAGAAGATAAAGTATACCCGAATGATCCATGCCCATGCGGAAGCGGCAAGAAATACAAACAGTGCTGCGGACGTAAGGCTGCCAGGATCTGAGAAGGAAGATAAAAATAGTCTCACCCGGATGATGCGGTGGGGCTATTTTTTCTGGAATTTCTGTTACACAGGAACAGAGTACAGCGAATATTAAATAACCGTCATATAGACTTGTCTGATTTTTCATATGCTGCGTTGTCGTCAATCGCCGTAGCCACCGATACGCTTCATTCCCTCGCCCTGCATATGAGAAAGTCATCCTGCGCCAATATGGCAGATACTTAATTTTCGCTGTAAGAGAAGGGATATGATAATATGGCAATTATAAAAACTGCAATTCTCCAGACACATGTATATACTGATAAATTTCGCAATATCACCCAGGCAGCAGAACTTCTTGCCAGCCCGGAGCTTCAGGGGATCGATCTGGCAGTCCTGCCCGAAATGTTCTGCTGCCCCTACGAAAATAAATACTTTCCGGAATATGCCGAAATTGAGGGCGGAGATACCTGGGAAAAATGCTCCAGGCTGGCGGCAGAACACGGAATTTATCTCGTAGCCGGAAGTATGCCGGAGAGAGATGAAGCCGGCAATATTTATAACACTTCCTATGTTTTTGACAGAAATGGTCATCAGATCGGTAAGCACCGGAAGATGCATCTTTTTGACATTGATGTAAAAGGCGGCCAGTATTTTAAAGAATCCGATACCCTGACACCGGGAGACCAGGTGACGGTTTTTGATACAGAATTTGGAAAGATGGGCCTTTGCATCTGTTACGATTTCCGCTTCCCAGAGCTTGCCAGGCTGATGGTGGACGAAGGCGCCCAGGTGATCATCGCGCCGGCTGCTTTTAACATGACAACAGGGCCCCTCCACTGGGAGCTGATGTTCCGCCAGAGAGCCGTGGATAACCAGGTATACACCATCGGAGCTGCACCCGCCAGAGACCTGAACGCCGGGTATCATTCCTGGGGTCACTCCATTGCCGCAGACCCCTGGGGAAAAGTCCTCATGGAGATGGAAGAGAAGCCGGCTGTGAAGGTTGTGGAACTGGAACTGGACGAGGTAAAAAAAGTCCGTGAGCAGCTGCCGCTTCTGAAGCACAGGAGAGGGGATATTTACGCCCTGACCACGTTTTCGTTGTAATTTCCATGCCCATATGGTATTGTATAAGACAGGCAGGAAATCCTGTATCAATATATAGAAAGAAGGTGAAGCTGTGGTTGAGTTAGATCAGTTCAAGAGTATTCTTGCAACATACACAGAGCCATTAGTGGAAGTGAGGGATTCACTTTGACCTCGCTAACAAAGAGCAGAAGGTCGAAGAATTAGAGCGCGAGATGGAAGCGCCTGATTTCTGGGATAATGCGGAAGCATCCCAGATGAAGATGAAACAGTTAAAGAGTCTCAAGGACGATATTGAGACATACCATAATCTGGAAACACAGATGGAAGATATGGAAACCATGATCGAGATGGGATATGAGGAGAATGATCCTGAGATCGTCCCTGAGATCCAGGAAATGCTGGACGAGTTCCAGGCAAGCTTTGACAGCATCCGTGTGAAGACACTCCTTTCCGGAGAGTACGACGGAGAGAACGCCATCATCAAGCTGAACGCAGGAGCCGGCGGAACAGAGGCCTGCGACTGGTGCGGAATGCTTTATCGTATGTACAGCAGATGGGCGGAGAAGAAAGGCTTTGCGCTGGAGGTCCTGGATTACCTTGACGGTGATGAGGCCGGTGTGAAATCCGTAACCTTCCAGGTAAACGGAGAGAACGCCTACGGTTATCTGAAATCCGAGAAGGGTGTTCATCGTCTTGTACGTATTTCTCCGTTTAATGCAGCAGGAAAGAGACAGACCTCTTTTGTATCCTGTGATGTTATGCCGGATATCAAGAAGGATCTGGACGTAGAGATCAATGACGATGATATCCGTATCGATACCTACCGAAGCAGTGGTGCCGGTGGACAGCATATCAACAAGACATCCTCTGCGATCCGTATCACCCATTTTCCAACAGGAATCGTGGTACAGTGCCAGAATGAACGTTCTCAGCACATGAACAAGGACAAGGCTATGCAGATGCTGAAGGCCAAACTGTATCTGCTGAAACAGCAGGAAGCCGAGGAGAAGCTTTCCGGCATTCGAGGCGAAGTGACAGATATCGGCTGGGGAAACCAGATCCGTTCCTATGTCCTGCAGCCATACACCATGGTAAAAGACCATAGAACCAATGAAGAAACCGGTAATGTTGACGCAGTTCTGGACGGTGGTATTGACATTTTTATCAATGCATATCTGAAATGGATCGCGCTGGCGAAAAAGAAAGAATAACATTACTGTCACGGAACCCCATAAAGACAGAGAAAAGGACTCCGCAGGCAAAAAAGCGCTTGTGGAGTTTCTTTTATTATGATAATATATCTCTTGTACAAAAACAGTTGTCTTTATGAAACGGACAGGAGGCTGCTGGCCACAATGTGAACAGCAGTTAGAGAGGTTGCTATGCAGAAACAGGTTGAAAAGAAAAAATACTATGTAGTAAGAGAACGGGCAGTGCCGGAGGTACTTCTCAAGGTGGTTGAGGCCAAGAGACTGCTGGAATCCAAACGGGTGGCTACTGTTCAGGAAGCTGCTGAAAGGACCGGGATCAGCCGCAGTTCTTTTTACAAATATAAGGACGATATTTTTCCTTTCCACGAGGAGACCAAGGGAAAGACCATCACCTTTATCATTCAGATGGACGATGAGCCGGGGCTTTTATCAATGGTGCTGCAGACGATTGCCCGTTTTCACGGTAATATCCTGACCATACATCAGAGTATTCCCATTAACGGAGTCGCAACGCTGACGCTGAGCGTTGACATCCTTCCGGGAGAAGGCGACGCAGAGGCTATGGTGGAGGATATTGAGCAGAGAGACGGTATACACTATTTGAAAATTTTAGGCAGGGAGTAAGCATATGATAAACATAGCAGTATTAGGCTACGGTACAGTAGGAAGCGGAGTTGTTGAAGTCATCAACACCAATCATGAGAGCATTAACAAGAGAGCTGGAGATGAGATTAACATCAAGTACGTTCTTGATTTAAGAGATTTTCCGGGAGATCCGGTTGAGAAAGTTCTGGTTCATGATTATGAAGTGATTGTAAACGATCCGGAGGTAGATATTGTTGTTGAGGTTATGGGCGGGATCGAGCCGGCTTATACCTTTGTAAAAAGAGCGCTTCAGGCAGGAAAGAGCGTAAGCACATCCAATAAGGCTCTGGTAGCCAAGCATGGTTCCGAGCTCATGGAGATCGCAAAAGAAAAAAATATCAATTTCCTTTTTGAGGCAAGCTGCGGCGGCGGTATCCCGATCATTCGTGCACTGAATTCTTCACTGACAGCAGATGAGATCGATGAGATCACAGGAATCCTTAACGGAACCACCAACTACATGCTTTACAAGATGAGCACAGAGAACTGTGATTTTGATACGGTTCTGAAGGAAGCTCAGGCAAAGGGCTATGCAGAGGCAGATCCGACTGCAGACGTAGGAGGTGCTGACGCATGCCGTAAGATCGCCATCCTTTCTTCACTTGCATACGGAAAATTCCTGAATTACGAGGATATTTATACAGAAGGAATCACAAAGATCACACCGGCAGATATGGAATATGCAAAAGAGCTTGGCATGACTATCAAGCTTCTTGCCACAAGCCGCAGGATCGGAGATTCTTTCTATGCAATGGTAGCGCCGTTCCTGGTAGGCCAGAGTAGCCCGCTTTACAGTGTAAATGATGTGTTTAATGCAGTATTTGTGCACGGAAATGTTCTTGGAGATGCCATGTTCTACGGAAGCGGAGCAGGTAAGCTTCCGACTGCAAGTGCAGTAGTTGCAGATGTTGTGGATGAAGCAAAGCATCTCCACAGAAATATCATGACAAACTGGAGCAGCTATGCCTTGAAGCTTATGGATATGGATGAAGTTGAGGGACGTTTCTTCGTACGTGTGTCTGATACTACTATGGATGAAGTGGAAAAAGCTTTTGGTGATGTACAGACCATCGAGCCGGATGACCTTCCGGACGAATTCGGATTTATCACACCGGTGATGAAGCAGGCTGAATATTATGAGAAGATCAGCAAGCTCACCGGAAAAGTACTGGCAATGATCCGTGTAAAGGATTGATGTCGAAGGGAAGAAAAGAACATGTTGATTGTAAAAAAATTCGGCGGTACTTCTGTGGCAAACAAAGAGCGTATCTTTAATGTTGCCAGAAGATGTATCGAAGATTACAAAAAAGGAAACGACGTGGTGGTCGTGCTTTCTGCAATGGGTAAGTATACCGATGAGCTGATCACCATGGCAAAGGATATCAATGACAAACCTCCGAAACGTGAGATGGATATGCTTTTTACCATCGGAGAGCAGATGTCAGTGGCACTGATGTCCATGGCTATGGACAGTCTGGGAGTACCGGCTGTTTCTCTGAACGCCTTTCAGGTAGCTATGCACACAACAAGTGCACATAGCAGCGCACGCCTGAAAAAGATCGATGCGGCACGTATCCGCAGAGAGCTGGATAACCGCAGGATCGTTGTGGTCACAGGCTTCCAGGGCATTGATAAATATAATGACTATACCACACTTGGACGTGGCGGTTCTGATACCACAGCCGTAGCTCTTGCGGCAGCGCTTCATGCAGATGCCTGTGAGATCTATACCGATGTGGACGGTGTTTATACCGCTGACCCGCGTAAGGTTCCGAATGCCCGCAAGCTCAAGGAGATCACTTACGATGAGATGCTGGATCTGGCAACTCTGGGTGCGGGAGTGCTTCATAACCGTTCTGTGGAGATGGCAAAGAAATACGGCGTGCCGCTGGTGGTACGTTCCAGTCTCAACAACAGCGAAGGAACTGTGGTAAAGGAGGAAGTAACAGTGGAGAGAATGCTGATCAGCGGTGTTGCTCTGGATACAGATGCAGTACGTATTGCTGTGATCGGACTTAAAGATTCACCAGGAGTGGCATTTAAGCTTTTTGATACCCTGGCTAAGAAAAATATCAATGTGGATATGATCCTTCAGTCTATCGGCCGTGCCGGAACCAAGGACATTTCCTTTACTGTTGATAAAAATGATTTGGACGATGCAATGGGTGTTCTGGAAGCTAACCAGGCACGCATCGCTTATTCTGAGCTTCATGCGGAGAAAAACATTGCCAAGCTTTCTATTGTAGGAGCAGGTATGATGAGCAATCCGGGTGTTGCTGCAAAAATGTTCGAGAGCCTTTACAATGAGGGTGTGAACATCAATATGATCGCAACATCTGAGATCCGTGTGACGGTTCTCATTAACGAGAAAGATGGCGTACGTGCCATGAATGCGGTACATGATGCGTTTAATCTTGCAGACTAAACAGATGTGAAATATGAGAATATGATATATCTGAAGTAAAAAATGACGGGGCGGAGGCTTGGATGAGTCTCCGCCTTCTATAACGAAGGGATACAGAATTATGAGAAAAAATCTGAAGGGCTGTAAGAAGCTGGCAGGGGAAACTCTGGCCGGTAATTTTACGGTCCCTGTGATCGGGAGTATTGCGGTTGCGGCGATGAGCGCAGTTTCAAGCTATATTTCCACAGCACTTTTTCCGGGAGATTCCCTGTATGCGATCATTGGAGGAGAGGTATTCAGCTTTGTCCTTTCTCTGGTGATCTGTATTTTTTCCGCAGGACTTTACCGGATCTATCTGAATATTTCCAGAAGGGAAACCTACTCTTTCGGAGACCTTCTGTACTTTTTCAGCCATCAGCCGGATCATGTGATCGTGGCATCCTTTGTGCTGGCATTGATCAATCTGGTGACATCACTTCCACTGGCGTGGTTTTCTTTTACAAGCAATATGGGAAATACAACGGAGGAGCAGATGAACTGGGCAGTAACTTACATGCTGCTCACACTTCTCGGGTTCGCGCTGAACCTGCTGGTAGCTATGCCGTTCACCATGAGCTATTACATTTTGTCCGATAATTCGGACATAAAAGGAGTGCAGGCACTGAAAGCTAGTGCAAAGCTTATGAAGGGACATTACTGGGAATATATGAAAATGCTCTTAAGTTTTGTTCCGTGGATCATTTTTTCCATATTTACATTGTATCTGGCACTGATCTGGCTGGTGCCTTATATAGAAACCTGTATGGCAGTTTTCTATCGGAATATTTCCGGAGAGTTTGATGAACCTCCGGTGGATTCTTATCCCCCGGTAACTCCGATCCCGCAGTTCCACGATGAAACCGAAGCCTGATCGCCTTCCGGAGGATGTTTTCCCTTTCCGGGAGGATGCATGAAACGCAGGTGATGCCCTTTCCGGGGGGATGCTTGAAACGCAGGTGATGCCCTTTCCGGGGGAGATGCTTGAGACGTAGGTACTTTCCCTTTCAGGGGGACCATTTTGGCATGGGCAGGTACGAGGGGGAAAGCACTCAAAGTTGCGAAGCCCGCTTTTCCCCCTCGAGCTCCCCCTTTCCGGGCACGCAGCAGCTGCAGGCTGTGGGAATATGTGAAGATATTGGAGGGGCGATGGATTCTACTACGTTGGCTGTGGAAGGTTGAGCCGATTTATGCTGATGTAAATATATTGGCGAAGCCTGTTCCTGAATAACAGCGATACACCACAATCCAAAGAACAGGCCCGCTACGCAGGCCACTTTCCCATTCAGCCAGAAGCGATAAACAGTGAAGAAGCAATAAACAGTGCCGAAGCAACAATCGGCTCAGCCTGCTACTGCCAGTGCAGCAGAATACAGTGCCGAAGCAATAATCGGCTCAGTCTGTCACTGCCAGTGCAGCAGAATACATGGCCGAATCAATAATCGGCTCAGCCTGCTACTGCCAGTGCAGCAGAATACAAGACAGAAGCAATAATCGGCTCAGCCTGTCACTGCCAGTACAGCAGAATATAAGGCAGAAGCAATAATCGGCTCAGTCTGTCACTGCCAGTGCAGCAGAATACATGGCCGAATCAATAATCGGCTCAGCCTATCACTGCGATACAGTAGAATACATAGCAGAAGCAATAATCGGCTCAGTCTGTCACTGCCGATACAGCAGAATACAGGACTGAGCCGATACACTTACACATTCCACAACGCATCACAGCGGCGTGGCCAGGAGGGGAAGAGCGCGAGAAGGGGAGACGGCCTTCGCAACTATGAGTGCTTCCCCTTCTCGCAAATTACCCACTTTCAAAAAGTGAAAACTATAATTCAAAAAAATCAAACCATCCAATTTCCTCTCACTTCAAAAGGTGAAAACTACAATCCCAAAAAATCAAACTATCCAATTTATCTCACTTCAAAAAGTGAAAACTATAATCCAAAAAATCAAACCATCCAATTTCCTCACACTTCAAAAAGTGAAAACTACAATCCCAAAAAATCAAACTACCCAATTTATCTCACTTCAAAAAGTGAAAACTATAATCTAAAAAATCAAACCACACAATTTCCCCTCACTTAAAAAAGTGAAAGCCATAATCCAAAAAGCAAACCACATAATTATAGATTCAAAGGAAGTCGTCCCACAACCTCCTTTGTCAACCCACCTATGAGAATCCCCGCCAGGACTCCTGCCACCAGCAGTGCCGGTGCATAAATCATCAAACTCGTATTGCTCACCACGATCATGGCAACGATCAGCTGCCCGATATTATGTGTGACACCACCGGCCACACTGATACCGATCAGACTGAAGCCGGAATGTTTTTTCAAAAGATCCATCACAGTCAGGCTAAGCGCAGCGCCAGCCAGACTATACAAAATACTGAACAGATTTCCAAACATAAATCCGATCACCAGGATTCTGACAACGGACACGAGAGCCGCTTCTTTAAAGGAATATCGGTCCAGTATAAAAAGTACCGCCAGGTTTGCAAGCCCGAGCTTGATACCCGGAATTCCTGTAAATACAGGGACCAGAGACTCCACATATCCAAAAATGATCGCTACTGCGGCAAATAATCCGAGATAAGCTGTTTTTCGTTTCATAAATAAATCCTTTCATTTGTTGCAGGAATATCGTTGCAGAAACAGCACAGACAGAATACCGTCTGTCAGAGAAAACTCTACGGAGAACACGTATTACGCATATTCTCCGGAAATTTTATGTCACCGCATCAATTTTAGGCGAACTCTCCGAATCCAAATCCTCTGCAGTATTTTCCCCTTCTATCACAACCTTATTAGGAAGGCAGATGATGGAACCGCCGTGCTCGTCCACAGCCTTCTGTTTCATACAGTAATGATCCGGGCAGGTTGCTTCGATCATTGTAACTTTTCCATCTTTGATTTCGCAGACATTGGTGTCTCCGATGTGGATGATCTGGTCCTGGGAAAGCGAATAGGTTCCGAATTCTTTTCCGTCAACGGTAATACGGATCGTATTATGGGAACGTTTCCCCGCAATCTGAAAACCAAGCCAGAGAACCCCCGCCAGAATCAGGATCCCGGCAATAAAAATCAATTCTTTTTTCTTCAAAACAAATCTCCATTTCTGTTACAGATTCAGAAAAAATCATATCATAATCGAAATTAAAAGGCAAACATAAGTTAATGATATCTAACCATAATTCATACAGCTGTTCCCAACGGAAAGGGAGGAGTGGCGATGATTTTTCTTTTATAAAAGACATAAAACAGAAAAATTCATATTGGAAAAAGTTATAGACTGCTAACAAAAGTGTAGACAAGAAAAAAAACAGGTGATATAATACCTAACTGTAAGTTAGCATCGTCTAATTTTATAAAAAAGATTAATCAAAACTAATTTATGTATATGGATAAAAACTATATAATTTATCCAAAAGACAGTTATACGCAGATTACAGGACTGGATCGAGAGCATCTGACGTAGCAATATATGTTCGCATAGCGTGAGTCTGATGCAGCAATTTACAGAATTGTTAAAAATACAAGGGAGAAAAGAGATGAAAAATCAGAATTTTTATATGAGAGTGATCTCCTTACTGTTGGTGATCCTGGCTGTACTTTTTTATAACAGCAGCATGAAAGCCCAGGCAAATGAAAAAGAGATCGCGGCTCTGACAGATAAGGTAGATACACTTCAGGAGCAGCAGAATGAACTTCTCAGTGCGCTGGAGACGAGTTATGTAAATCGTATGCAGAATCAGGCAGCATCTGCAGGATCAGGCAGCAGTGATACAGATACAGCAGGCGATGACAAAACAACAGACACTTCAGACGGCAATGTATCCGATGCAGACGCAGAGGACACAGCAACCGCAGATTCCGATAATGTATATAAAGATGGAACCTATACAGGAGAAGCCGAGGGATACGGCGGGACCATTCAGGTGGAAGTGACACTTGTCGGTGATGAGATCACATCCATCAACGTAGTCAGCGCCCCAGGCGAGGACAGTGCATATCTTTCACAGGCAGAGAGCGTAATCGATTCCGTCCTGAGTGCTCAGAGTACAGATGTGGATACCGTATCCGGAGCAACGTTCAGCTCCACAGGAATCCTGAACGCAGTGGATGCGGCACTTGGAAAGGCGGAAAACTCATGAAAAAAAGACAGCGGGAGGTAAGGCTGATGCGTGCGGGAATACAGCTGGCATTTTTTATTGCCGCCCCGTCTCTGTTTTCTACAGCCTTTGCAGGTATCAAATCGATCTTTCTTGCCATTGCGGCCGGTCAGCCGGTGGAGTGGAATTCCTTTCTGACTGTAACGGCAGTGCTTCTGATCTTTACCTGCTTTTTCGGAAGACATTTCTGCGGATATGCGTGTGCATTCGGATCTTTCGGAGATGCCGTATATGAAGGCTTTTCCTGGATCCGGATGAAATGCTTTCACAAAAAAAAGAAACCGGTTCTTTCCGAAAAAATGGTTCACGGGCTTCAGAAAGTTAAATATATCGTACTGGCACTGATCCTGCTTTTCTGCCTTACAGGTGTATACGGAAAGCTTACGGGAACCAGCCCGTGGGATGTTTTTTCCATGCTCACGGCAGGACGGCTCCCGAACAGCAAATATCTGGTGGGAATTGTGTTCCTGGTGCTGATCATTGTGGGAATGTGTACACAGGAAAGGTTTTTCTGCCAGTTTCTCTGTCCCATGGGAGCGGTTTTTGCATTAATGCCAATCCTTCCGGGTGCACTGTTTCGGAGAACCAGTGAGAAATGTCCGCCGAAATGTGGTCTCTGTAAAAAAAGATGTCCGGCTCATCTGGATATCGACGGCGACACAGGCAGATCCGGCGAATGTCTTTGCTGCCACGCATGTGCCGCAGCATGCCCGAGAAAAAATATTCACATTGGAACAATTGAGGAAAAATGATCTATGAGATATCAGGCTCTGAAAAAGAAAACTTTTCTGGCAGCAGCTACATTTACAGGAATTGCGGTGTTGTTTCCTGTGCTGTGCATGGCTGCTTCGGAAAATGATGTACAGACATATACCGATACAGATTTTGCAATGGATACTGTGGTATCAGAAACACTCTATACCACAGGTGACGATATAAACAGTAAGCTGACAGCTGTGCTGACAGATGTGGAGACGAACCTTCTTTCCTGGACCAATGAGAAGTCCCAGATCTATAAGGTGAATGCAGACAGCGGAAAAGATACGGAGATTTCCGACGAGCTTTCCGGATACCTGAAACGTCTTCTGAAGATCGCAGAGGATTCTGACGGAGCCTTTGACCCAACCATCGGGAAGCTGATCCGCCTGTGGGATATTGGAGGGGAAAACCAGAAAATTCCGGAAGAAGCAGAAATTAAGAATGTTCTGAAGGATTCCGGATATCAGAAAATTTTTCTTGACGGAAATACGGTTCACATGGAAGAGGGCTGTTCTCTGGATCTTGGAGCAGCGGGAAAGGGTATTGGCTGTGACCTGATCCTTAAAGAACTGGAAACAAAGAAGGATGTAATAGCAGCACTTATGAATCTGGGAGGAAGCAGTGTCATGACCTACGGAAGCAAGCCGGATGGTTCTTCCTGGAATGTGGCAGTGACAGATCCCAGAGCTGAAAATGAGGATGACTATCTTGGTGTGGTTGCCTTAAATGGTACAGAATTTCTTTCCACATCTGGAGATTATGAGAAATATTTTATCGAAAATGCTGTAAGGTATCACCACATTATGGACCCGTCTACCGGCTATCCGGCAGAAAGCGGAGTGACCGGGGTAACGGTAGTCTGTGACTCAGGTCTGGAGGCAGATGCGCTTTCCACAGCATGTTTTGTGCTGGGGGTGGAAAAAGGGACACAGCTGTTGAAAGCTTACGGTGCAGACGGACTTTTTGTGGATGAAGACCATCATGTATATCTCACTGAGGGGATGAAGGAGCGGTTCAGCCTGCTTGCGGATTCCTATAGTGTGGAGGATATTGCAGAGTGAAGCTGATCTCCCGGCGATCCGGTTTATGATTGTTTGGCAGAGGGGAATGCTCATATCCGCAGTACTTGCGATAGTAAACCTGGAAAGGGTTCTATAAATATATCATATTTTTAGGAGGAATAAGCAATGCAGAAGTGGAATCTATTGAAAAAAACAGCTCCATGCATTTTAAGTCTTGCAGTGGCAGCAACAACCTTTCCGACCGCTGTAATGGCATCTGATCTTGATGCAGCCGTGGTTTCCGAGGCAGAGGCAGGAGATACGGAGGATTTTAGCACAGAGGAAACGGCAGAGGATACTGAAGCTGTAGCAGAAGAAGCTATAGAGGATGCTGCAGACATAACAGAAGAAGCAGCAGAGGATGCAGCAGTGCCAGAAGCTGCTGCAGACGAGACAGAGGATATCCAGCAGGAAGATACAGCAGAGGAAGCAGACCCGTTCTCTACAGGGGAAGAGGATTTCACAGAAGGCGATGAAGTGGCGGAAGCATTTTCCGATTCTGACCAGCTGACAGGCGAGTATCAGTACGTATATGCAGGACTTACCTGGGGTGAGTACTGGGCAGCAGAAGGCGTATATGCAGCTGGAGATACAAGCTCTTCAGAAGAGAAGGATTCACATAGTGAGTTTGATATAGGAGCTTTTGATACAGTAACAAGAGCGACTGCAAATCATGGACTTCACAGAGGAAGCTATCAGACAGAAGCTACGATCATTGCTGAAGACGGAACCAGATTCGACGTATCCTACTGGGAGGATAAAGGAAGCACACTTTATCTTACAGACGGTTCCAAGGTAAAATGGAACAGAGGCAGTATAACAACAGAAGATGGAAAAACCTATACGATGGATCATTATGAGATATATGGTCTGAAATATGTCCCGGTAGCAGTTAAGACCGCAGATTTTGCAGATTTCTGCAAAAAGTATAATGTTGTACAGGATGGAGCTGTGCTCTCCGGAGGATACAGTGAAAACAATCTCCAGTATTATAAAGGCCTTGTGGCAGACGTAAATGCACAGACAAATGGTCTGAAATATGCGGAGAAAAATGGTGACGGCTTTACATTTACAGCAAGAAAATCAGACGGAACAGCTTCCGGTATCAAGGATCAGGCGTTAAAAACAGCAACAGAGATCAAGCCGAGTGTAAAAGCAGCAAGCGGAAGCTACGGCGAATTTCTCCGTGTGGATCTCAATGGAAATTATGGCGATCTTGGTGCAAATATGCAGGCTGTACGCTGGGATTATTATGGAGATGATTCTACATATACGAAATGCCTCGCTTCTTATGGAACCAAGTTTGCCGCAGATAACTGGATGCATAAAGCAATGGGAATCCAGCTTGGACTTACAAAATCTGCACGCTGCAAGCTTCCGGGAGGAACAGACGGAACAGGATACTGGAAACTGACAGTGTATGCTCTTGGATATAATGACTATACCTACAGCTTCCAGGCAACTGCAGAGAATATCGTAAATCCTACAATGGAGCCGACTGATTTTACAAGTCTTAAAACAGAAGTGGAAGCTGCAAAGGCTCTGGCAGAGGCAGATTACACAATTGCAACCTGGAAGTCCTTTGCCGGTGAGCTTCAGGAAGCAGAAGACATTCTTGCAAAAACAGATGCAAGTCAGGCTGAGGTAAATGAAGCACTTGAACATCTTCAGGGAGCAGAGAAAGAGCTTCAGAAGGTAACAGTTACACTTGATAAGACAGCAGCAGCTGTATATACAGGAAAAACAACGACTCTTAAGGCAACAACAAATGACAGCGATGCAACAGTGACATTTGAGTCCGGCAACACAAAGGTTGCAACAGTAAGCAGCAAGGGTGTTGTTAAAGGCGTAAAAGCCGGAATAGCAGTTATCACAGCAAAGGTAGGAAATGCCACAGCAACCTGCAAGGTAACAGTAAAAGCTTCTAAAATTAAATTCGCAAAGGCTTCCGTAACGATCTACAAAGGAAAAACAGCAACTGTAAAAGCAACTGCAACACCATCTGCAACTGTAAAATACACAAGCAGCAACACAAAGGTTGCAACCGTAAACAGTAAAACAGGTGTTGTAAAAGGAATCAAAGCAGGAACCGTTACGATTACAGCAAAGGCAGGAGCCCTGAAGACAACTTGCAAAGTAGTTGTCAAGAATCCTGCATTCAGTCTTGTAAAATCTTCTGCAACGATCAAAAAAGGTAAAACAACAACCATCAGATCCAAAGCAGCACCTGCAGGCAAGGTTACATATACAAGCAGCAATAAAAAAGTTGCAGCTGTAAACAGCAAGGGTGTTGTAAAGGGAATCAAAAAAGGTAAAGCAACGATCACAGTGAAATGCAACGGAATTACAAAGAAATTTGTGGTAACAGTTAAATAATTTCACTGTTGAACCGAATGTGATCACAGATATCCAGAAGCCTCTGCCGCAGACATAGAGCAATGTCTGCGGCAGAGGTCTGCTGATTTCTGAAGAGCAATGTCTGACAGAGGCCGCAAGAAAAGAGGAGAGAGTAAGGAAGCATGGAAAAAGATCTGAAAGATAAAAAGCAGGAGGAAAAAAATACTCCGAAGATACCCTGGACCAAGCTGGTTCCTGCAGCTGCTGTGATTGCGGCGCTTGTGTTTTCAGGCATAAAGGCGAAGGGCTCTGATGGAGAGACAGAAGCAGTCGGGCAAGCAGAGACGACCGTAATGTCTGCTTCAGAGCTGGAAAAATATCTCGGGTATGAAAAAGAAAATACTGTTTCTGACAGCACAACTGCCACAGCTGAGAAAAACAGTACAACAAAAAAGAAAAGCTCATCGAAAAAAAGTGCAAAAAAAACAGCAGCGAAAAAAAGCTCAGGTACAAGAACGGTTTCCGAATCTGCAAAAAGCAATGCCAGCGCCGCAGGACAGGGAACCACGCAGACACCGGTAGCAAGCGTTCCGGCAGATGGATATAAGGACGGTACGTATGAAGGAAGCGGAACCGGATTTGGCGGGACGATTCGCGTGAGAGTAACAATCAGCGGCGGAAAGATTGCAGCCATAGATATTCTGGAGGCATCTGGAGAAACCGCGTCGTATTTTGCGTCAGCTCGGGGTGTGATCAGCAGGATGATCGCCGGAAATACACCGAATGTAGATGCAGTAAGTGGAGCAACCTATTCCTCCAACGGAATCATCCAGGCAGTTCAGAATGCCCTCTCCCAGGCAGCGGCAGATGGAAACAGCCAGCAGGTCACCCCTACACCTGCGGCAACTGCTTTACCAACTCCGACATCAGCTCCGTCACCTACAAAAAAACCATCCAAAAAACCATCTCCTACAAAGGAACCGGAAGATCCGGACAGTCCCAAAAAATATCTGGACGGTAAATATACAGCTTCGGCAAAGGGCTTCAATGGAGACGTGAAAGTAATTGTGACCATCAAGGATGGAGTGATCCAAGCTCTGAAACAGGAAAATACGGACACAAAGCAGTTTTTTGAAAAAGCATGGAGCGTGCTGGAGGAACAGATCATTGGTACGGATTCTGTAGATGATATTGATGCAGTCAGCGGAGCAACCTATTCCTCCAACGGAATCCTCAACGCTGTAAAAAAAGCTCTTAAAGAAGCGATCAATCCGGAGTATGGAAAGAAACCGACACCAACTCCGACAAAGAAACCGACACCAAAGCCAACAGCCACACCGAAACCTACGGCAACGCCGAAACCAACGGCCACACCGAAGCCAACAGAGACGCCGGCAGCAACCCCGACGCCGGAGCCGGAGAATCCGAATATGACGCCGGTTCCTGAAAAACCCAATGTAACTCCAACACCAGGGACAGATGAGCCGGATGCAACACCGGAGCCAACGGAAGCACCGGAACCGGTGGGAATGTACAGAGATGGAACGTATACAGGCTCGGCTTTTGGATATGGAGGAAAAACATATCTGACAATTACGATCTCAGGAGGCCAGATCGCATCCATTGAGCAGACAAATCAGGATACACCGGAATTTTTTGATCCTGCATGGAGCACGATCTATTCTCAGATCATGGCAAACCAGTCGGCGGATGGGATCGATACTGTCAGCGGAGCCACATATTCTTCCGAAGGGATCCTGGACGCTGCACAAAAAGCCCTTGCCCAGGCAAAGAATTAACCGGGTGAACGTTGGAGCAGCTATAAACATCTGAATCTAAGCCAATAATAAGAGGTGAAAGAAACCTCTGGACTTCTTGATTTTTTTTGAAGTTCAGAGGTTTTTTGCTAGGTTTCTGAAATTGCTTCTATAAATCGATAAAAAAATAACAGGAATGTATACAGAATAATATGAAAAATATCAGAAAATATAAGCGGTTTAAATAATTTGAAATGCAAATTAGCGGGGATTAACCTGAGAAATACAATAAAATTTTTATTGCACAGGGCAATGTTTTATGTTATGTTTGAATGTGTGTAATTAAAGTTGTTATTAAAATGACAAACAATGCTGAAAGGAGAACAAATATGAGCAGTAAAATTACGATCATCGGAGCAGGAAGTGTAGGAGCAACTATCGCTTATACCTTATCACAGAGGAGTATTGCATCAGAGATCGTTCTGATCGATATTAACAAAGATAAGGCTGAAGGTGAGGTTATGGATATTGAGCAGGGAACCAGTTTCCGTGAGCCGATCTCCATCGTGGCAGGAGATTACCCGGATGCTGCAGATTCTGACATTGTGATCATCACTTCCGGTATTGCCAGAAAACCGGGACAGACTCGCATCGAGCTGACACAGACCAACGTCAACATTATGAAGAGTATTACTCCGGAGATCGTAAAGGTGGCTCCCAAAGCGCTTTATATTATCGTAAGTAATCCATGTGATATTATGACTTATGCATTTGCAAAGCTTTCCGGACTGCCGGAAAATCAGATCCTTGGTTCCGGAACCGCCCTGGATACGGCCCGTCTCCGCTGCAGACTTTCTCAGCACTACGGTGTATCTGAGAAAAACATCCACGCCTATGTATTCGGAGAGCATGGAGATACTTCCTTTGTACCGTGGTCCAGAGCCTTTGTTGCAGGTGCGACCCTTGATGAGTTTGACAAGATCGTTCATGAGGATCAGAAAGATCTGCAGCCACTTGACAGAGAAGAGGTTCTGGAGTATGTTCATACTTCAGGATCAACTGTGATCGCCAAGAAGGGTGCTACATTTTATGCGGTAGCCGTATCTGTTTGCAGACTTTGCTCGCTTCTTCTTGCAGCATCTGATACAATAGTCAGTGTATCAACCATGCTTCACGGAGAGTACGGTGTTGAAGACGTATGTCTTAGTACCATGGCTTCTATCGGACCGGAAGGTGTAAAACGTATCGTTCGTGTTCCGCTGACCGAGGAGGAGACAGAGAAGCTTCATGCAAGCGCCAATGCTCTGAAGGACGTGATCGCACAGATTGATCTTTGATAAATGTCAGAAGCTGTGTAAAAAGGAAAAAGCAGCCTCAGGCAAATTTGAAACAACGGGAGAAAGATAAAAATGGATATTATTCAGGTAATTACCAGAGAATTGAACGTTGAGAAATGGCAGGTCGAGGCAGCGGTTAAGCTGATCGATGAAGGCTGCACCATTCCTTTTATTTCCAGATACCGTAAGGAAGCAACCGGTACACTGAACGACGAACAGCTTCGTAATCTTAATGAGAGACTTACTTATTTAAGAAATCTTGAGGATAAAAAGGCTCAGGTTCTGGGCAGCATCGAGGAGCAGGGCAAGCTGACTCCGGAGCTGAAGAAACAGATCGAGGCAGCGCAGACACTCGTTGTGGTAGAGGATCTTTACCGTCCGTACCGCCCGAAGCGCCGTACACGTGCCATCATCGCCAGGGAAAAAGGTCTGGGACCGCTGGCCGACATCATCCTTCTCCAGATGACGAAGAAACCTCTTGAAGAAGAGGCAAAAGCATTTCTTTCTGAGGAAAAAGAAGTTAAAACTGTGGAAGAGGCCATCAGCGGTGCCAGAGATATCATTGCAGAACACATTTCTGATGAAGCAGATTATCGTATCAGTATCCGTAAGAGAACAATGGATAAGGGAACTATATGTTCCACCGCAAGAGATGAGAAGGAGCAGTCTGTATACGAGATGTATTATGACTTTGAGGAGCCGGTGAAAAAGCTTGCAGGTCATCGTGTCCTTGCTCTGAACCGTGGTGAGAAAGAGAAATTCCTTACTGTGAAGATCCTTGCACCTGAGGAAGAGATCATCCGTTATCTTGAAAAACAGGTGATCGTCCGCGATAATCCATACACTACACCGGTTCTGAAAGAAGCCATTGAGGACAGCTATAAACGTCTCATCGGACCGGCTATTGAGCGTGAGATCCGAAGCGCCCTTACAGAGGCAGCAGAGGACGGTGCCATCCATGTCTTTGGCAAAAATCTGGAGCAGCTTCTCATGCAGCCTCCAATTGCAGGACAGGTAGTTCTTGGCTGGGACCCTGCCTTCCGTACCGGATGCAAGCTGGCAGTGGTAGATCCTACCGGAAAGGTTCTGGATACCACAGTTATTTATCCCACAGCACCAACCAATGAGACCAAGATCCGTGCCGCAAAGGAAACCCTGAAAAAGCTTATCAGCAAATATCATGTGACACTGATCTCTGTAGGAAACGGAACGGCATCCAGAGAATCCGAGCAGATCATCGTGGAGCTTCTTAAGGAAATCCCGGAAAAGGTCCAGTATGTTATCACCAACGAGGCAGGTGCTTCTGTATATTCCGCAAGCAAGCTTGCCACGGAAGAATTCCCGAATTTCGATGTTGGACAGAGAAGCGCCGCATCCATCGCAAGACGTGTACAGGATCCGCTTGCAGAGCTTGTAAAGATCGATCCGAAATCCATCGGTGTCGGTCAGTATCAGCATGATATGAACCAGAAAAAGCTGGGAGAAGCCCTTAACGGCGTTGTGGAAGATTGTGTAAACAAGGTCGGAGTGGATCTGAATACTGCGTCTGCATCCCTTCTGGAGTATATTTCCGGAATTAGCAAGGCCATCGCAAAGAATATTGTAGCCTACCGTGAGGAAAACGGCCGTTTCCAGACAAGAAGAGAACTTCTTAAGGTTGCCAAGCTTGGTCCGAAAGCCTTTGAGCAGTGTGCAGGTTTCACACGGATCACAGGAGGCAAAAATCCTCTGGACGCAACCAGTGTCCATCCGGAAAGCTATGACGCAGCAAAAAAACTCCTGGAAAAGCTGGGCTACACACCGGAAGATGTGGCAGAGCGTAAGCTTACCGGTATTTCCGGGCAGATCCGCGATTACGGAAAACTGGCAAAGGAGCTGGAGATCGGAGAGCCAACCTTACGTGATATCGTAAAGGAACTGGAAAAACCTGCCAGAGATCCACGTGACGAGATGCCGAAACCGATCCTCCGTACCGATGTCCTGGATATGAAGGACCTGAAAGAAGGCATGGTCCTCAAGGGAACTGTCCGCAATGTTATTGACTTCGGTGCTTTTGTGGATATCGGTGTGCATCAGGATGGCCTGGTCCATATTTCCGAGATGAGCGAGAAATTCATCAAACATCCGCTGGAAGCAGTCAGTGTGGGAGATATCGTGGATGTCCGTGTTCTTGGTGTTGATATGAAGAAAAAACGGATCAGCCTTTCCATGAAGGGAATCAGTAAATAAAGAGAAAAACTGAGTAAAGAGAAGCAGGCAAGTATATTCTGCAGCATTCTGCGGCGGATTACCGGACAGATATACAATAAAGCTATAACAGAAATACAGCAGTGGTTTATACCCTATACTTTATAGAACCGGAGAAATCAGGTTTACAGGGAAAAACCACTGCTGTATTATTATATTACCAGATGCGGATTATAGGAAATGCTTATATCAGAAATAAGCTTTGAAGCTCATAGATCGATCCGCATATGTATATCGAATGATCGATCAGACAGGAGGGATTATATTTGGATAGTACTGTACAGACCGTGCAGGAGGTCGGAAATCAGGTAAGCCAGTACAGGCAGATGTTTGAAAATTATCTGCCGGACATCACGAAATTCGGAATCAAGGTTGTTCTGGCTATTGTTGCTTTCTGGGTAGGAAGCACGGTAATTAAATGGATCGTAAAGTTTGTGAGGAAATCACTGACAAAATCCAGGCTGGATACAGGAGTGGCACAGTTTATGTCCTCACTGGTCAAGATCGTACTTTACATACTCCTGATCTTTAACATATCCACAAGCTTTGGAGTAAAGGAATCATCTCTGGCAGCACTTCTCGGAACTGCAGGTGTTACTATGGGTCTTGCCCTCCAGGGCGGACTTGCCAACCTGGCAGGAGGTATGATGCTTCTTCTGTTCAAGCCTTTCCAGGTAGGGGATTACATCATCGTTAACGGACAGGACGGAAGCGAGGGAACGGTAGCCAAGGTCGAGATCTGTTATACAACGTTGTTATCCATTGATAACAAGCACATCGTGATCCCGAACGGTACTCTTTCCAATGTGACCATCACCAACGTAACAGCAAGGGATCAGCGAAGGCTGGAGATCAAAGTGGGGATCTCTTACAATGCAGATATCCAGAAGGCCAAGGATATCCTGGAAGATATCCTCACCGAGGATCCGGATACAAGAGAAGACGAAGAGATGGTGGTATTCGTAGACGAGCTGGCAGAAAGCTCTGTGATCATGGGCTTTCGTGTCTGGGTAGATACCGACCGCTACTGGGCAGCCAGATGGAGATTGAACCAGAGGATCAAGGAAGATTTTGATTATTATGGAATTGAGATTCCTTATAATCAGCTGGATGTGCATATCCATAAATAATGTGCATAAAGGAAGAAAGCTAAAGCCCTTTCACATGGCAGAGAAATTGCTGTGTGGGAGGGTTTTTTGATGAAAGTAACTGGTTTTGGGATTATTACTGCCATTCACGATAATAGAGAATATGAAAATTATTGACAAACCAGTGTCGGGGTGCAATAATACCCCACAGAGATAGTATTTGGACTCAAAACTATACTCTGGCTGAAATCACTGGAATCTTATATAAAAATAGCCAGCCGGAACCCGGGATCGGGAACGGACGGATATATGAAAATTATAAAAGATACGAGCCTGTATCGATGATAACGAAGGCGTTACAACAGTTATGGGAATTTTGAGCAACTGTTGAAGAGCATGCTTTTCGTGTATAAAAAACAGGACTCAATATACAGGGAATCAATCAGAAGCGTTTCAGGGTCGAAGTGTACCCCGAGACGCTTTTTTATTAAATACAGAAGCGGATGCTTTTATCCACTTGAAAATTATTCCCTGCAGGAAAGGACTTATATAAGATGACAATAGAGATGTTAAAAGGAAAGATCCACAGAGCAACCGTTGTCCAGGCGGAACTGGATTATGTAGGAAGTATCACTGTGGATGAGGAACTGCTGGAAGCTGCCGGGATACTGGAATATGAGAAGGTCCAGATCGTAGATGTGAACAACGGCAGCCGTTTCGAGACATACACCATTTGCGGAGAACGCGGAAGCGGTATGATCTGCCTGAACGGAGCAGCAGCAAGATGTGTGAGCACCGGTGACAAGATCATCATCATGGCTTACGCACAGTACGAGCAGGAAGAAGCCCGTACTCACAAGCCTGCAGTTGTATTTGTAGATGAAGAGAACAGGATCAGCAGAGTGACCAATTATGAGAAACACGGACTGCTGAAGGATATGGCCTGACGCAGATCAGGAAGATAATAAGACGAAGGTGAATTCAGAAAAGAGGCTATCTCGAATCTATTAAGAAAACCGGTTTCAGAACCGGAAAAGAGGAGAGCACAATGCAGGTAACAAAAACAGTAGAAGAAACAAGAAAACAGATCAAAGCGTGGAAAAAAGAAGGAAAAACAGTAGGCCTTGTGCCAACCATGGGATTTCTCCATGAGGGACACGCAAGCCTGATCAAAAAATGTAGAGAGCAGAATGATATCGTAGTGGTATCCGATTTCGTCAATCCTACACAGTTCGGTCCTACCGAGGACCTGGAAGCCTACCCGAGAGACTTTGAGCGTGACAGCAAACTCTGCGAAAGTCTGGGAGCAGACCTGATCTTCTGCCCGGAGCCTTCCGAGATGTATCATGATCCCCACGCATTTGTAAGTATAGATACTCTGTCAGAGACACTTTGCGGAAAAACACGTCCGATCCATTTCAAAGGTGTGTGTACCGTTGTGACCAAGCTGTTCCACATTGTGGCACCGGACAGAGCATATTTCGGACAGAAAGACGCACAGCAGCTGGCCATCATCCGCAAGATGGTGCGTGATCTGAACTTCGATATTGAGATCGTAGGCTGTCCGATCATCCGTGAGGAGGACGGACTTGCAAAATCCTCCAGAAATACATACTTAAGCCCTGAAGAGAGAAAAGCAGCTCTTTGCCTGTCAAAGGCAGTAAAAGCCGGACAGGAAGCCATTCACGCAGGAATCCCGGCAGAAGAGCTTCTCGGAAAAATGCGAGCAGTGATCGAAGCAGAGCCTCTGGCAAAGATTGATTATGTATCCATGGTAGATGCACTTACCATGCAGCCGGTGGAAAAAGCTGACCGCAGCGTTCTTGTAGCAATGGCTGTTTACATCGGAAAAACAAGACTGATCGACAACTTCAGCTACGAGGTATAATGTATGGGGAAAGTTTTAAAGAAAATCGGAATTATCAGCAGCCTTGCATCCAGATATATCGGGATCATTATCATCGCTTTTTCCTGCTTGGCTTTTTTCTGGCGTGACGGATTTTCCTGGATGACGAACTATACGTCTGTATTTCTGGGAGTGATCATGTTTGGTATGGGTCTGACCATAAAACTGGATGACTTCCGGGCAATTTTTTCCAGACCCAAAGAAGTGGTGATCGGTGCAGTGGCTCAGTATACCATTATGCCGGTGATCGCCTGGCTTCTGTGTAAAGTGATGAACCTTCCGGCAGATCTGGCGCTGGGAGTGATCCTGGTGGGATGCTGTCCGGGCGGAACAGCCAGCAATGTGATCACCTATATCGCAGGAGGTGATGTAGCGCTTTCTGTGGGAATGACTATAGTTTCCACACTGGCAGCACCGCTGATGACACCGTTTCTTGTATATGTTCTGGCAGGAGCCTGGGTGGAAGTATCCTTCTGGGCCATGGTGCTTTCTGTGGTAAAGGTAATTCTGATCCCGGTTCTCCTGGGAGTTTTTCTTCGGAGCCTTGCGGGAGAGCATGTGGATAAGGTATCCGATGTTATGCCGCTGGTGTCGGTTGTAGCTATTGTTATGATCATCGGAGGAATTGTGGCTGTAAATGCAGAGAAGATCGTAAGCTGTGGAGTTCTGGTGCTTGGAGTAGTGGCGATCCACAATTTCTGTGGTATGATGCTGGGATTTCTGGCTGCAAAAATCTTCCATGTGGAGTATTCCAGAACAACAGCTATAGCTATAGAGGTAGGCATGCAGAACAGTGGCCTTGCTGTCTCACTGGCAGCAGCTAATTTTGCAGCCAATCCGCTTGCAACACTTCCGGGCGCGATCTTCAGTGTATGGCACAATATTGCGGGTTCCATTTTTGCGGGGATCCGCCGTGCAGGTGCAGAAAACCTTGCAGAGATTGACCGGATCAGGGAAATCGACTGCTGTAATTGCGAAAAGCAATAAGCAGTGAATGCGGATTGCGGATATCCTCCTGACGGGGAACAGAAAAGCTGTGGAAGAATGTCTGTAAAGAAAGATCCGGGGGAGTTTGAGAGATAAAATGGCAGATTATGTCGAAAGAAAAAGTCATAAAATGCAGAATTGTGGTTTACAAATTTTAGCCGGTATACTATAATAACCACATGGACGAACAAACGTCCCCAACATATGAAAACCGGGGGGCCCGCTGAAGCGAGCTGAGAGTAGACTGTAAATGTCTTGACCCATAACCTGATTTGGATAATGCCAACGTAGGGACATATGCACGAAGGATTCTTAAAGACACAGAAGATCAGAGAGTACAGAAGAGATCAGAAGTACAGAAGATTTTCATTAAGTACGTAAGATTAAGAGCCGGTTGCCGTGATGCGTATGCGTTGCAGCAGCCGGTTTTTTGTTGCATAACCACAAAGAATTTATGGAAGGAGATTTTTTTTACATGAGAAATTACAGTACACAGATGGAGGCAGCCCGTAAAGGCATCATCACACCTGAGCTTGAGATCGTAGCTAAGAAGGAACGCATGACAACAGAGGAACTGCTTCCGCTGGTAGCCTCCGGTAAGGTGGCGATCTGTGCAAATAAAAATCACAAATGTATCGATCCGGAGGGCGTAGGTTCCATGCTCCGCACCAAGATCAATGTAAACCTTGGTGTATCCAGAGACTGCAAGGACTACGATGTAGAGATGCAGAAAGTAATGGAAGCTGTAAACATGGGCGCCCATGCTATCATGGATCTTTCTTCCCACGGAAATACCATTCCGTTCCGCCGCAAGCTGACATCCGAGTGTCCGGCCATGATCGGAACCGTTCCGGTTTATGACTCCGTTATCCACTATCAGAGAGATCTTGATACGCTGACAGCTAAAGATTTTATCGATGTAGTAAGACTCCATGCACAGGATGGTGTTGACTTTGTAACTCTTCACTGTGGAATCACAAGAAAGACCATCGATCAGATCCGTAATCACAAGAGAAAAATGAATATCGTTTCCAGAGGAGGATCTCTTGTATTTGCATGGATGTGCATGACCGGTGAGGAGAATCCGTTCTATGAATACTACGACGAGATCCTGGATATCTGCCGCGAGTATGATGTGACCATCTCCCTTGGAGATGCCTGCCGTCCGGGATGTCTGGCTGACGCAACAGACGTATGCCAGATCGAGGAGCTTGTACGTCTTGGCGAGCTGACCAAACGTGCATGGGAAAAGGACGTTCAGGTTATGGTTGAGGGACCGGGACATGTGCCGCTTGATCAGGTTGAGGCAAATATGAAAGTACAGCAGTCCATCTGTCAGGGTGCACCGTTCTATGTATTAGGACCTATCGTAACTGACGTTGCACCGGGATATGACCACATCACATCCGCGATCGGCGGAGCAGTAGCTGCTATGTCCGGAGCAGCATTCCTCTGCTATGTAACACCGGCCGAGCACCTTGCACTTCCGAATCTTGAGGACGTAAAACAGGGAATCATGGCATCTAAGATCGCAGCTCATGCAGCAGACATTGCCAAAGGTGTCCGCGGTGCCCGTGAGATCGATGACAAGATGGCAGATGCCAGAAGAAAGCTTGACTGGGAGGCACAGTGGGAATGCGCCATGGATCCGGAAACAGCAAAACGTATCTGGAACGAGCGCAAACCGGAGCATGATGATACCTGCTCCATGTGCGGTAAATTCTGCGCAGTACGAAGCATGAACAAGGCACTTGCAGGAGAGCATATCGATATTCTGTAAGAATACAGAATGCATATGAGCATGCAGCATCACAGTAGAACGTGGTGTTGGCAGTATCCAGCCAGAAAACTGGTTGATCGAATGCGGATATGGAAAGAACAGTAATGCTGAAATTGTGGAAAGTCTGATGTTCCGATAATAAAACATAAACCGCTGTGATCTAAAATGAAGATCACAGCGGTTTTTTTGCAGAGTAGGGGACATTATTGCAGCTTGCGAAAAGACAGGGCCGCGTTATAATAAAAACAGAACTTACATATAAACGGTTTACATAAAAAGGAAGGAAAGGTACGAAATGAAATTTCCGAAAAAATTGATAGCATTTGGTCTGTCATTATGTATGTCTGTTGTTCCATGTGGACCGGTGGCGGCCGAAGATTTTACAGACGCACAGACGGATATGACAGACACCATTGATACTTTTACAGATGACGGGAATTCTGAAGAATCAGAAAATACCGTAAACACAGATCAGATCACGGAAGAAGATACTGCCGTGAGCACAGATCAGATTACAGAAGAAGAGTTTCCGGGATCAGATATCGGAACGGAAACGGATGAAGCTGAAAGCTCAGAGAGTGAGGAAATACAACAGGATTCTGAAGGAGAATCAACTCTGGAAGAACCTTCGGCGTTCATCAGAAAAGCAGAAGGAACAGAGGAGGCTGCGGCACCGGAAGAAATTTTTGGTGACGGAGAAAACCAGGAGCAGCAGGAAGATATATTCACAGATGATATTCCGGCAGCAGGCACTTCCGAAAAAGAAACAGATGTAGAGAGCACAGAAATATATCTGTATGCGATGAATGATACCTACAGCAGTGTGATCTCCATGCCGGATACCATGCAGACATCTTATCAGATCCAGACATCCGGCAAAAATCCGGTATATACGGTTGTTTCCGGTTATACTGCGAAAGTCAGCGAAACCGGTCTTGTTACTCCTAAAATGCAGTATGTAACCTATGTAGACAAAAACGGAAATGACGTAAAGAGCCAGTGGGAATACATGTTTGGAGAGACCCTGATCTCTGTACAGGATGGAAATAGTACCGTTTATTATAAATTCATACTCAAAGATTATGCGGAGTATTACGCAGAACAAAAAATGGATACATTCCTCAAAGAAAATATTACTGCGGAAATGTCCGATTATAAAAAGGTTGAGACAATCGCCAGATGGCTTGCCAACAACTTTAATTACAGTCAGTATCATTCCGGCTATACAGGCCTGATGCTGGATGGCGGCGGAGACTGCTGGGCCAATACCAGCGCAGTGAACTATATGTGCGAAAAACTGGGACTGACCGTGTATGCAAGGTATGCGGCAAATGATCCGGGGGCGGGAAGCGGTCACAGGAACTCCGTAGTCATCATTGACGGCGAAAGATATCTGGTTGACTGTGGATATACGGGAAATGCCCCCAGACATTATGAATTGTCCAAAATGGACTATGACTATTCTTATGAGATCCTGAATGATGGAACACTCAGGCTGTATCAGTATGAAGGGACAGATACAAATATCGTAGTTCCGGATACTATTGACGGAAGAAAAGTAACGGTTCTTGGAAACAGTACCTTCCAGTATTGCACCCAGGCTTCTGATATAGAGTCTGTTACTTTGCCGGATTCGCTTACAACCATCGAAAAGAATGCTTTTTACAACTGTGAGAAATTGAAATCTGTTACGATTCCCCCAAATGTGTCATCTATAGGGCTGGCTGCTTTTGTGGAGGGCTTGTCTGAGTCCAGTCTGACAGAAATTAAAGTAGATCCGGAAAATCCGTATTTTTCTGAAAAAGACGGAGTGGTATTCAGTAAGGATGGCACAAAATTGATCGTGTTTCCGTCCGGACGTTCCGGAGATTACCAGATTCCGGATGGAACTGTAAGCGTGGGAGACTATGCTTTTTATTACTGTGTAAATGTTTCTTCCATAACAGTCCCGGGAAGTGTCAGAAGCCTTGGAGAAGGTGCATTCGGAAACTGTTCGTCGCTTACGAAAGCTGTCCTGAACGAAGGCTTGGAAGAAATCGGTGAATATGCATTCCAGAGCAGTTCAGGGATCCGTGATATTATAATTCCCGCATCTGTAAAATCAGTTGGGAAAAATGGACTTCGTCTGTCTTCCGAGTGCAGGATAAGAGTACTGAGCACAGATACTATCTGGGCGGATGATGCGTTCAGGGATTCAGCACTGATCGCGGGAAAAAAGGATTCTACACTTCAGAAATACGCAGAGGACCGTGGCTACATGTTTGTGGAGCTGTCAGCAGACAACCGGATACCGCTTCAGAATGAATGGTTTGAACAGATCACTCCAGAATATGAATATAATGGAAAAAGCCATGAACCTGAAATAGAATCCAGTGAATCCGCACCGGAACTTGAGCAGGGCTCCGATTATGAAGTAACTTATGAAAATAACATCAATGCAGGAACTGCGACTGTAAAGATCACGGGAAAAGATATTTTCTGCGGTACAGTAGAGCGGAGTTTCAAGATTACGCCAGATGAAAATGGAATGTATGTGTGCTATTTTGCGGAAAATAATGAAACATACCTGGAAACCACCTTTAAAGGAAAAAAAGTGGAACCGGAAGTGGTAATTGACGGACTGGTACAGGGAAAAGATTATACGGTAACCTATGTTAATAATGAAAAGCCTGGTGAAGCTCGTGCAGAGCTCACGGGAATCGGCAATTATAAAGGATCGGAAACATTATATTTTACTATTTACGGAAAACTACCGGCTGCGGATCCAATAGCTGATCAGATATATACAGGAAAAGAACTCACACCTGCCATCGTAATTCCCGGATTGAAAGCCGGCGAAGATTATTATATGTACTACGAGGATAATCAGTATCCGGGTGTGGCAACGGTAACCATTTATGGTACCGGTTATTATAAAGGTACCGCAACCATTCATTTCAAGATCATAAAAAAGACAGAAAGGTTTGTCAGCAATGTTAAGCTAAACAGAACCTCTTACACTTGTACGGGAAAAACCATCCGGCCATCAGTAACCGTAACTGTAAATGGAAAGAAGATCGGTGCGAGTGCTTATAAGCTGTATTACAAAAATAATAAAAATTCCGGAATTGGAACTGTGCAGGTCAGAGGGACCGGAAAATACAGTCGTATCAACAAAACGCTTACCTTTAAGATCCTGCCTCCAAAAACTCTGCTGACAGGACTGAAAAAAGCAAACAGATCCTTTACCGCAAGCTGGAAAAAAAATATACAGGCAACCGGCTATCAGATCCAGTATGCAGCAGACAGCAGATTTACAAAAGAAAGAAAAACGGTCATAGTTGGAAAACAGTCTGCGACCAGATATAAGATATCAGGACTGAAAAACAAAAAGACCTATTATGTCCGCATCCGGTCATATAAAAGAGTCGGAAAAAAGGTTCTTTACAGTAGCTGGAGTACGGTAAAGAAAATCTGGGTTTGATCATAAAGGAGTGGATCTTAGATTTATATAAATGGAGCAGAATGCTTCTGTGACAGAATTAAGCCTTGTAATTATAAAAAGAGCGCGTTATAATGAACTCATAAAAAAGAAAATTTCTTCGGGGCAGGGTGTGATTCCCTACCGGCGGTATAGTCCGCGACCCGCTTTGGCGGCTGATCTGGTGAAATTCCGGAACCGACAGTAAAGTCTGGATGAGAGAAGAACGCGCAGTATTTAAAGAACGTGCTCAGTGCCCCGGGAAGAAGCTCCCGGGGCTTTTTATGTGAAGAAATAGAAATTTTTTTCGCATAAAGATTTCTTGTGGAAATTTTCTTTGAATATTTCTGAAGAAGGAGAGAGAGTTATGAGTGAACAGATATTACAGAGAGGAAATGCCGTGGAAAGAAGCAGAACAAGAACCATCGCGCAGGTAGCCATGCTTGGTGCTGTGGCAGGAGTATTAATGAATCTTGAGTTTCCGATCCCGTTTCTTGCACCGTCTTTTTATCAGCTTGATTTTTCCGAGGTACCGGTTATGGTAGGAACCTTCGCTATGGGACCTGTGGCAGGTATCCTGATCGAGCTTGTGAAGATTCTCGTACATCTTGTGACTAAGGGAACCATGACTGCCGGTGTTGGTGATGTTGCCAATTTCCTGTTTGGATGTGCCTATGTGGTACCGGCCGGCCTGATCTACCGTTTCCGTCACAAAAAGAGCAGAGTACATGCAGTTGCAGGTATGGCAGTGGGAACAGTTCTGACAGCGATCCTTGCATGCTTTGTCAATGCCTTTGTACTGCTTCCGGCTTACGGTAAGGCGTTTGGAATGCCGATCGAGACCTTTATCCAGATGGGAAGCGCAGTACACAGCTCCGTAAACGGACTGCTTACCTTTGCACTGCTGATCATTGCTCCGTTTAATATCTTTAAATATGCACTGACATCTCTGATCGTATTTGTAATTTATAAGAAGATCCGTGTTGTACTGAAGGGTGACTGATCATAAGCAGCTGCCGGAGGATGAAGAAAAGATCAGAAATTGGTGGTTTCAGATAAATATCTGAGAATGTGAGAAATGCCATGTAATATATTGCCGATGGGCAGTAAATTACATGGCATTTTTTATGTCAGGCGTTTTGTTCTGCAGCTTTCATGACTCCAAGCTCACGTCTGGCAAAAACAACGGCCAGCACAAATGCAGAGGTATCTGCAATTGGTCCTGCGTACATGACGCCATCGATTCCGAAGAAGACCGGGAAGATGACGATCAGAGGCAGCAGGAAGAGTACCTGCCTTGTGAGGGACATAATCACACCAAGCCTGGCTTTTCCAATGGAGGTAAAAAAGCAGGCGGACATAGGCTGGATCCCGTTGGCAAAGGTCATCAGCATGAAGATGCGGAGATATTTTTCTGCAAAATGAAAGTACAGGTCGCTGCCGTTTCCGAAGATGCCTACGATCTGATGCGGGAAGAACTGGAAGCAGATAAAAAATATGGTTGCGATCACAGTACATAAGGTTACGGAATAGCGGTATGTCTGGCGTACACGGCTGTATTTTTCGGCACCGTAGTTAAATCCCAAGATGGGCTGGGAGCCCTGGGAGATTCCGATGCAGATGGCCATAAATACCTGATTGACTTTGGAAATGATCCCTGCACAGGCGATTGGAATATCACTCCCGTAGGCGGAGAGTGCTCCGTAATGGCGAAGTGTGTTGTTCATGACGATCTGCACTGCAGCAATGGCAACCTGATTGATACAGGATGCCATTCCCAGAGAAAAAATGGCAGACAGATTGCGTGCCTTAGGAATCAGCATGGAGTGGTCCAGGTACATTTTCCGGAGTCTGGAAAAATAAAAAATGATCAGAAGTCCGGATACGATCTGGCCGATCACGGTTGCCCAGGCTGCACCTTTGATGCCCCAGCCGAATCCAAAGATGAAAAGCGGGTCCAGGATGGTGTTGATGGCGGCACCGGCCAGGATGCAGGCCATGGAATAGGTAGGACTCCTGTCTGCTCGGATCAGGTGGTTGCCGCCTGTGCTTAAAACATAAAAGGGAAGCCCAATGGCGGTGATCCCTATGTAATCAATGGCATAGGGCATGACGTCCGGTGTTCCGCCGAAAAAATGAAGAAGTGGCTTCAGGAACAGAAGGACAATGACAGAGAGTATCGTACCGGAGATTATCAGCGTGGAGAGTCCGGTTCCTGCAATGGAGCTGGCTTTTTTTTCGTTTCCTGCGCCCATTTCCAGGTTGTAATTGGAGGCGCTGCCGATTCCCAGGAGCAATGCAGCAGCAGTAGAGATAATGGTTACGGGAAATGCGATGTTTGTGGCGGCGTTTCCAAGCATTCCTACGCCCTGTCCGATAAAGATCTGGTCAACGATATTGTACAGAGCGCTGACTAGCATGCTGATGATGGCGGGAATGGCGAATTTGGTGATCAGGCTGCCTACAGGGGCGGTTCCCAGAGGGTTTTCGGCCTGGGCAGCATTGGTCTGGTTTTTCAATGTTTTTTCCTTCTTTCTTGTCTACAGTAGCTGTTTGGTAATGTAATAAGTAAATTTAAATTTTATAGCAGGGTATTTATTATAGCACTATTGTGAAGGGAGTGTAAGTATAAAAAATTGACCTTTGGTTTTGGATGGGATAAAATGTTTTTAGAAAAAATTTTCGGGAAGGAGTTTTTCAGATGGGTAAGATCAACAGTGTGAAAAAACTTACAGATAATAAGTTCGTGAATCTTTATGGGGTGGATGCGACCAGTGTACATGATACGCCGGTTTCTTATTTTGTGGCCTCCAGGGCGAAGAGTGTGGAGGATATGAAGCTTTCTACAGGGGAGAATCATCCGGATGGGGTGATCATTTACAGTGTTTATGGAGAGAAGCGGGATAAGGTTGTGCTGATCCGTCAGTATCGGTATACGATCGGCGGGTATATTTATGAGTTTCCGGCGGGGCTTGTGGAGCCTGGGGAGGATTTCCATGAGGGTGCTGTGCGGGAGATGTTTGAGGAGACCGGGTTGAAGCTGGAGCCGATCAAGGTTGCGGAGGCTTTTGAGAAGCCTTATTTTACGACGATCGGGATGACGGATGAATCCTGTGCTACGGTTTATGGGTATGCCAGTGGTGAGGTTAGTAAGGCTGCTCAGGAGGATAGTGAGGAGATCGAGGTTGTGATCGCGGACCGGGATGAGGTCAGGAGGATCCTGAAGGAGGAGAGGGTTGCGATCATGTGTGCTTATATGCTGATGCATTTTCTTGAGGATGAGGAGGTGTTTGGATTTCTTGGGGAGATTTAAACGGAGGTAGTTATATGGCGGAAGGGGACGCCAGTGAGGGGCTTCTTTCCAGGCTGGGGCTTCGTCGGGGGCTGGCTTCTAAGGTGCCGGAATTCTGCTAAAAGCGCTTCAAAAAATCTCGAACTCGCGTCTGAAGCCGCTCAAACAGCGAGATTTTTTGAAGCAACGCAGATTTCCGCCACCTAAGAAGCAGCTCCCCTCCTGCAGAGTCAGCCTGGAAAGAAGCCCCTCACTGGCTGTGCGTTGGCCGTGAGACGTGTTAAATCTCGTGGGGAGTGTTGCTAGTGGGGTGGTATGACGGGAGTTGGATGAGCCGTCAGCGCTGCGCTGGACGGCTGGGAGGAAAGGCTGAGATTCCTTGTGGCATGACGGGAGTTGGATGAGCCATCGGCGCTGCGCTGGATGGCTGGGAGGAAAGGCTGAGATTCCCTGTGGCTTGAAGAGGGGAATGGGTCATCGGCGCTGCACTGGATGGATGAGAAAAACGGGGAATCTGCGGTTGCGGATTCCCCGTTTTGATCAGAGTTCTATGAGTTTTCCCAGGTCTTTGTTGTATTTGCAGTATTTGCCGTTTTCGGAGATAAATGGCTGGTAGGTGTCGGTACGGTTGTCTTTGACGTAGACGATTCCGGTGGCGATCATTTCTACCAGGGAGAAGCGTTTGCTTAAGCTGGAGATCCAGCGGTAGGTTTTTTCGTTGCCGGAGTCTGCCATGAGGAGGTTGTAGCCGCCTGGGCAGGCTTCCAGGGTGAAGTAGACTTTCTGGGACCGGATGGAGGTGTTGAAGACCTGGCCGGTGATGTAGGTGGAGAAGTTGGTTTCTACAAATTGGCGGAAGGTGTAGAAATCGTAGATCACGCCGGTGGTCTCATCTTTGATCTTGTCGCCGCGTTCGATGCGGGCTTTCAGGAGCTTGAGGACTTCGATGGTCCAATTGATGAAGGAGATGCTGCTGTAGGTCATGCTTTCCTGAAGTTGATCGACCAGTTGTTTTGACAGGATGTTGGATTTTGATGCTTCATTAAAAAGTTCTTCGTTCATAAGGTTCCCTCCAGTGTTGGATTTTTATATGGTTTTCGCTCTTTTTTTGTATCTTTTATTATAAGTCTGAATTATATATAAAGCAATAAAAAATGCGTAAAATACAAAGATGATTATCGGGAAATGATATATAATTGACGATTATGTTTTGAAAATGTCAGTGCTTTTGAGGGCTGGGTTAAATGTGGACTTTAAATATCGAGTTAATTTGGATAACTATAAATAATTATAAGGAAGAGTTTTACCAAATATTCTCATTTTATTGATAAAATTTTGTTGTATATCTCCCTTGACATAAAGCCTTCCTCCGGGTGTATCATAGTGCTGTGTTAAAGGAGGTAGACTATTATGTTTGAGACATTACAGGAGAAGACGGAAGAGAAAGCAATGGTACAGTTCCTTGAACGCTTTACAGATTATCCATTTCTGGTAAAGTTCAAGAATTCCGAGTATCACATTGGAGAGGGTGAACCTACATTTACGGTGAATTTTAAGAAAGCGATTCCTCTGGCGGATCTGATGAAGAGCACATCCCTTGCACTGGGTGAGGCGTATATGCGTGGGGATCTGGATATCGAGGGAAATCTTTATGAAGCGCTGGATCATTTTCTAGGTCAGATGGGGAAATTTTCTACCAATGAATCTGCTCTGAAAAAGATCATGTTCAGTTCAACATCAAAGAAGAACCAGGAAAAGGAAGTGACCAGCCATTATGATATTGGAAATGACTTTTATAAACTTTGGCTGGATGAGACTATGAGTTATTCCTGTGGGTATTTTATCCATGAGGATGATACGTTGTATCAGGCACAGGTAAATAAAGTTGATTATATCCTTAAAAAATTACATCTGGAAGAGGGTATGAGTCTTTTGGATATCGGCTGCGGCTGGGGCTTTCTGCTGATCGAGGCAGCTAAGAAATATAAGGTTCATGGTACCGGTATCACCTTAAGTCATGAACAGTATGCAGAATTTCAGAGACGGATCAAGGATCAGGGTCTGGAAGATTATCTTACGGTAGAGCTGATGGATTACCGTGATCTGCCGAAGAAGGAGTATCAGTTTGACCGTGTTGTCAGTGTCGGTATGCTGGAGCATGTTGGACGTGATAATTATCAGCTGTTTCTTGATTGTGTGGAAAAGGTTCTGAAGCCGGGCGGACTGTTTCTACTTCACTTTATCAGTGCTCTGAAGGAGCATCCGGGTGATCCGTGGGTCAAGAAATATATTTTCCCGGGCGGAACTGTTCCGAGCTTACGTGAGATCCTGAACCATATGGCAGAGGACAATTTCCATACCCTGGATATCGAAAATCTCCGTCTGCATTACAATAAGACATTGCTTCACTGGGAAAAGAATTTCCGGGACAATATTGAAAAAGAAAAGACTATGTTTGACGAAGAGTTCCTGCGTATGTGGGATCTGTACCTGTCAGCATGTGCGGCAACCTTCCACAACGGAATTATCGATCTTCACCAGATTCTTATGACCAAGGGTGTGAATAATGATCTGCCGATGACACGCTGGTATTGATAAAAGCCTTTACAAACCTGCCGGAAAGGAATATCATACTTCTATAAAACTATTTATAAAAACGTATAAGGAGCCTGTGGATTCAGCATATGATTACAGAAATGCTGAATCCGCAGGCTTCGTTTTTTAACCGATAAACCGCGAAGGAGTTATTCGGTCATGAGCAAGTAGCGAAGCGTATTGCGAATATTCGTTTGACTATTCCGTTTACCGATAATTATGGAATGTGCATAAAAACAAAGCTGCAAACTTGTTCAATAAGCAGAATCATAGAAAACTATCTTGACAGATCAGGAGAAAAGAATAATAATGTAATTACTTTAATAAAATAATTAATAAAAGATGATATACAATAGAAAGAAATCAAAGGAGGAGAATAAGATGCTTCAGCAGGTAATGACAAATCCAGGAGAGATTATTTTCAGAGAGGTACCGGTTCCGGAGGTAAAAGATGACCAGGTTCTGGTTAAGATCATGAACATTGGTATCTGTGGATCGGACATCCATGTATATCACGGCAAGCATCCGTTTACCAAATATCCGGTAACACAGGGACACGAAGTATCCGGTGAGATCACGGGACTTGGAAAGAATGTGACAGGTTTTAAGGTTGGTCAGAAAGTTACCATCGAGCCGCAGGTATACTGCGGACACTGTTATCCATGCCGCCATGGAAAGTATAATCTCTGTGAGGAACTGAAGGTTATGGGCTTCCAGACGACAGGAACAGCTTCGGAATTCTTCGCAGTAGATGCATCTAAGGTAACACCGATCCCGGAGGAGATGTCTTACGAGGAAGGTGCAATGATCGAGCCGCTGGCAGTTGCAGTCCATGCAGTGAAGCAGATGTGCGATGTAAAAGGGATGAACATCACAGTGATCGGCGCAGGTCCTATCGGAAACCTTGTTGCACAGACAGCCAAGGGAATGGGCGCAGCCAAAGTTATGATCACCGATGTCAGCGATCTCCGTCTTGCAAAAGCGAAAGAGTGCGGCATTGATATCTGCGTAAACACGAAAGAGAAAAATTTCGGAGAAGCTCTGGTGGAAGCGTTTGGCCCGGACAAGGCAGATGTGATCTATGACTGTGCCGGAAACAACATCACTATGGGACAGGCGATCCAGTATGCGAGAAAGGGCAGCGTTATCGTACTGGTAGCAGTATTTGCGGACATGGCGACTGTTGACCTTGCTGTTGCCAACGACCATGAGCTGGATATCAAGAGCACCATGATGTACCGCCATGAGGATTATGTAGATGCCATTGATCTTGTAAATGCCGGAAAAGTTCATTTAAGACCACTGATCTCAAAAACATTCAAGTTCAAAGATTATCTGAAGGCTTATCAGTATATTGATGAGAACCGTGAGACAACCATGAAGGTTATCATCAATGTGCAGGAGAAATAACGGTTTGTAATCAAAAATAATAAGAACTCCCGGATGTTGTCAGTTATTGACTACGTCGGGAGTTTTTTGTTATGTAATGAGCAGAGTTTCAAAATCAAAAACATTTTGCTCCACAGGACGACAGAAAAAAGAGTTTGTGTTATGATGGAAAAAAGCATAAAGAACGTCGAGTGCAGATAAAAAATAAGTTTAGAAACTGTTTAGTTTTTTCCGCTGTTGTTGTTTAGAAAAACGCTGTATAAGAAAGATGAACAAAAGCGCTTTGCTTAAATATATCTGCAGGAGGGTGAAAACATGGAAAAGGGAACAGTAAAAAGAAGGATTTTTCTTTCAAATGCACTGATGGTGCTGGTGACACTTCTGATCTTTCTGGCCATTAATCTGGTGGTTGTGAAAATTTACGCGGAATCCGTGGAAAAAGAACTGAAGACATCTATAGAAGACCTTATTGGGGGAAGCGGCACATCGAATTTTTCGGATTCTGATAATGTAAAATATCAACATGAGGATGGCCAGGAACTTCTCGGAGATCTGGATGATTTTCTGGAAAGCTGGACAATCCACAGAAATGAGTTTATTCTTTTATTTGGGGCAGATGGAATTATCTGTATCCTTGTACTTTTGCTGATGAGTCAGATTTTTACAAGGAATCTGGAGAAACATATCATGGAGCCTCTGGATCTTCTGGCACAGGGGGCAGACCGCATCCGGCACAACGATCTGACTACAGAGATCCGGTATGTGGGAGATGCGGAATTTGAGGATGTGTGTATCACATTTAACCATATGCAGGAGCACATTTTGCGCGAGCAGGAGAAGAACCGGAAATATGAGAAAGCCAGAACGGATATGATCGCCGGAATCTCCCATGACCTGCGTACGCCGCTGACTGCCATCCGGGGAACGATCAAAGGACTTATGGACGGCATTGCGGCAACTCCGGAAATGCAGGAGAAATTTTTGCAGGCTGCTTACCGCCGGACCGGAGATATGGACGGCCTTCTGAACCAGCTGTTCTATGTTTCCAAGATTGAAACCGGAAATATGCCTCTTTCTGTTCAGAAAATAGAGATTGGGGATTTTATCCGGAATTATGTAAAAGGAAAGCAGGAACTTCTGGATAAGGAAAAAGAGCAGATGCAGGCAGAAACGGGAAATATTCATCTGGATATTAATGCAGATCCGGAACAGCTGCAGCGTATTTTTGATAATCTTCTGGAAAACAGCCGTAAGTATGCAGAACGTGATGTGCTGAAAACAGAACTTTCCCTGAAAAGAACGGGAGGCGGCGTGGAGATTTCTTTCCGTGACAATGGTGTTGGTGTTCCGGAGGAAAAACTGCCCTATGTATTTGATGAGTTTTACAGAGGCGATGAGTCCAGAAACAAAAAAGAAGGAAATGGTCTTGGACTGTATATTGTGAAATATCTCGTGGAAGCAATGGGAGGAAATGTCCGCGGTGAAAATGCGGACGGTTTCGTGGTACGCATGGAGCTTCCGGCAGCAGAAACTCTGGTGGATGTGCAGAAGGGAGAAAAAAATGGCGGACAATAAAAAAATCCTTATCATAGAAGATGATCCGGATATCAGTATGATCGAAGAAGCCTATCTTCAGGCTTCCGGTTTTGAGACGAAGATACTCTCAGATGGAATGGACGCGGCGCAGATCGCAGAGGAGGAGCAGTTTGACCTTGTGCTTCTGGATCTGATGCTTCCCGGAAAAAGTGGCTACCAGGTCTGCCGGGAGATCCGTGATAAAGTGGATATTCCCATTCTTATGGTAACTGCCCGTACAGAATCCGTGGATAAGGTGCGTGGCCTTGGACTGGGAGCGGATGATTATATTTCCAAGCCTTTTGATCCGGCGGAACTGGTGGCGAGAGTGAACGCAAACCTGCGCCAGTATCAGCGGATGGTGGAGAAATTTTCCGACAAAGGGCCGGATGCTTCCGAGGAGATCCAGGTGCAGGATCTTCGGATCCTGGTCAACAGCTGGAAAGTTTTTAAGGGAGATACTGAGATACGTTTTCCAAACCGAGAATTTGAGCTTCTGAAATTTCTGGCAATGAATCCCAACATTGTTTTTTCCAGGGAAAAACTGTTCGAAAAAATATGGGGATATGATTACGTGGGCGACAGCGCCACGGTTATGGTGCACATCAACCGTATCCGGGAAAAAATCGAGGATGATCCCAAAAATCCCAAGATCCTGGAAACGGTATGGGGGGCGGGGTACCGCCTCAATAAATAAAACATACGAGGGAGATGGGGGAAAATGTGGGTACTTTTTGCAGTTGGTTCTTCGTTTTTTGCGGGAATCACGGCGATCCTTGCAAAATGCGGGATCAGAAAGACGGATTCAGATGTGGCGACAGCTATCCGTACGGTGGTGGTGCTTCTGTTTTCCTGGCTGATGGTTCTGGTCACAGGAACCTGGTCCGGGATCAGAAATGTGGATGGAAAAACATTGTTGTTCCTGGTTCTGTCAGGACTTGCCACAGGAGCATCCTGGCTATGTTATTTTCATGCCTTGCAGAAAGGGGATGTCAACAAGGTTGTTCCCATTGACAAGTCCAGTACGATCCTGACGATCCTTCTTGCGCTGATCTTTCTGCATGAAGGTCTGACGCCGGTCAAGATCGTTTCCGTAGTGCTGATCGGTGCAGGTACCATGCTGATGATCACAAGAAAAGAAGGAACCGGAGACGCAGAGGAAAAAAACGGTAAGGAATGGCTGATCTATGCCGTGCTTTCCGCAGTATTTGCCAGTCTTACTGCCATTCTTGGAAAGATCGGAATTGCAGGGATCGATTCCAACCTGGGAACTGCCATCCGTACTACAGTTGTGATCGTGATGGCCTGGCTGATGGTTTTTCTCAAGGGAAAACAGAAAGAACTTCATAGGATTGAGAAAAAAGAACTGAGATTTATTGCTCTGTCAGGACTTGCCACAGGAGCATCCTGGCTGTGCTATTACCGTGCCCTGCAGGACGGCCCGGCAAGTGTGGTGGTGCCTATCGACAAGCTGAGCATTCTGGTTACCATTGCATTTTCCTGGGTGGTATTTAAGGAGAAACTTACGAAGAAAGCGGCATTTGGATTACTGTGTATTCTTGCGGGAACCATTATGATGGCGGTTCTGTAAGGAATGCGGAATGCTTTTATCCGCCTGACCTCCGGGCGTGGAACGGTATGTCCGGGATAACAAGAGTTTAGATATTATTTAGAAAGATACCTTCTGTCTGTTTAAGATCGTTGTTTATGATGATCACAGAAAACAGACAGGAGGTTTTTTATATGTTAAGGGAAGGAATGAACGGATTCTGCATGGCACTTGCGGACAGCGTGCCTGGAGTTTCAGGAGGAACGGTAGCGTTTATCCTTGGATTTTATGACCGGTTTATCGGTTCTATCAATGATTTTGTATTTGGAAATATGGAAAAAAAGAAAACTTCTTTTTCTTATCTGGTGAAGCTTGGAATTGGCTGGATGACGGGCATGGTGCTGGCAGTTCTTCTTCTGTCATCGCTGTTTGAAAGTTATATTTATACCGTCAGTTCCCTGTTTATGGGATTTATCGCAGGTTCCATTCCGCTGATCATCCGGGAGGAAAAAGAAAGCTTTGGCGGTTCCCGGAACATCCTGAAGGGAATCGGGTTCTGCATTGCGGGAATCCTGGTGGTAGCAGGAATTGCATGGCTTAATGGAAAAACCGGTGTGGCTTCCATGGACCTTGGACAGTTTCACATCGGAACCGGGATCCGGCTGTTTTTTATCGGCATGATCGCCATTTCCGCCATGTTTCTTCCGGGAATTTCCGGTTCCACACTGCTTCTGATCTTTGGTGCATATATTCCGGTGATCACAGCAGTACGCGGGCTTCTGGGAATGGATTTTTCCTATCTGCCACTTCTGATCTTCTTTGGACTTGGTGTTCTGACAGGAGCGGTTACGGTAGTAAAAGGAATTCAGTTTTGTCTGGAAAAATTCCGTACCCAGTCGGTATATGCCATTCTTGGAATGATGATCGGATCGTTTTATGCGATCATGCAGGGACCTGCCACACTGAAAGTTCCACAGCCGGTGATGGGATTTGGTAATTTCCAGATTCTGGCAGCACTTGTGGGACTGGCACTTGTGCTGGGAATGCAGTTGATGAAAGAAAGAAGATAAGAGAAAACAGGCAGAGATTTTTTACAGGAGATGAGGTGAAAACATGTCAGTTGTGATCATACCGGCGTATAAACCGGATGAAAGGCTGGTCGGGATCGTAGATCAGCTGTGGACATATGGATTCCGGATTGTTGTTGTGGATGATGGAAGCGGGGAAGATTATCTGGATATTTTTAACAGAATCAACGATGTCTGCATTCTTCTCCGCCATGAGGAAAACAGAGGAAAAGGTGCTGCCATTAAGACTGCGCTTGATTATGTAAACCGTGAGATCTGGGGAAGCACACTGATCGGTGTGATGGACTGTGACGGGCAGCATCTTCCGGAGGATCTGCTGAAATTATTTGTCCATGGGGAAAACAGTGAGAGGCTTATGATCCTGGGTGTGCGGAATGTGGGAAAAGACATGCCGCTGAAATCGAGACTTGGGAATACCATCACGAGAAAAGTGTTTAAGCTTTTAAGCGGAGTCAGCATCTCGGACACACAGACAGGAATGCGGGTGTTTACCTCAGATCTGGTAAAAAAGCTCCTGACTGTGGAGGGCGAGAGGTATGAATATGAGATGAATGTGCTGCTGTTTCTGGCAAAGGAAGGAATCGATATTGATGAGGTTCCGATCAACACCATTTATCAGGACAGAGAAAATTCTACCTCTCATTTCCGGGCGGTGTGGGATTCCATACGGATCTACAAAGATCTGCTGAAGTTTACACTGTCTTCATTTTCCAGCTTTGTTCTGGATTATCTGTTGTTTGCGTTTTTTATGTTTTGTCTGCCACACACAGCCATGTTTGTGCTGGGAGCCAATATCCTGGCAAGATTGGTCAGTGCTTTTTATAACTACTGTATGAACTGTTATTTCGTTTTTCATAAGGAAAAAAAGATCCAGACGGCGATGCAGTATTTTGAACTGGCTGCTTTTATCCTGGTCATGAACAATATCATTCTGGAGGCGCTGACGCAGATCATTCATATGCCTGTGTATCCGGCAAAGATCCTGACAGAGTGTACCCTGTTTCTGATAAGCTGGCTGGTACAGAATTTTCTGATCTTTGCCCGTGATCCCGGGAACCGTCTGATGTCAGGAGGCCGGAGTAGAACATGGTAAAACGAATATTATGGATCCTGCTGGATGTGGCAGTGGCTGCGCTGATCCTTCTGGGGGTGTGGGTCATTAATTTTAAGATTCCCCAGAAGGGGGTCAGGGCGGTGAATATGGCGGAGGAGGACACGGCCGGAAATGATTCCGGAAGTTCCGGTTTGCAGAATTCCGGTGGGACTGGAAGCAGTTCAGATACAGGAAACGGGATGAACGGTACAGAACTTAAACAAACCCGAAAAGTTCTGAGTACCCAGGACTGGCATGAGAAATTTGCGGACAAATTTACCGATACAGTGGTTTCTACAGATACATCATACACAAGTCCCAACCTGTCCATTCAGATTTCTCATCACCAGTATGATTCCGGAACTGTGGATAACACACATGGTGGCAGTTATGCAAAATACGGAAGCAAAATTTCCTATGTGCTGGCGGATATTTACATTGGCGATATCACCTGCTTCCAGACTGCGTTTGCACAGGATACCTATGGAATTGGCTATACGGAAAAGCTTACAGATATGTCTGCAAGAATGAAATCCATACTGTCGGTCAACGGAGATTCCTATAGCAACAATCGTCACAGAGAGAATGGTACGATCATACGAAACGGTGTGATCTACCGCAGCCAGCAGTCCGGGGAGGAAACCTGTGTTCTCAACTGGGACGGAACCATGGATATTTATCAGCCGGGGCAGCTGGATGAGCAGAAACTCATCGGCAGAGGTGCTTATCAGAGCTGGATCTTTGGGCCAAGTCTGCTGGACGCAAATGGAAAGGCGAATGATAAATTCTGGACCTGGACTTACATCCGCCGGTCTCATCCGCGGACTGCCATCGGGTATTTTGAACCGGGACATTACTGCCTGCTTCTTGTGGACGGGAGACAGCAGAGCTCCAGGGGAATGTTCCTGGATGAGATGGCGAAGGTGTTTGAGGATCTTGGCTGCAAGGTGGCTTATAATCTTGACGGCGGCCATTGTTCTTTTATGGAAATGAACGGAAAAGTGGTCAATGATCCGTATAAACCGGAGCACGAGATCGAAGATGGGATTTTTATTACGGAGGGATCTTTATGAAGATATTAAGTACAATAAGAAAAATTCTCCTGCATGTCTGTGTTGTATGCAGTCTGGTTTCCATAACAGCAAAAATCCTGGACTGGTATAATCCGTATATGAATTTTTCCGGACATGTGAGCGGGCTTCAGATGGTGTTATATTTTGTGGTGATCTTGCTGGCAGTAACAGAAGGCGGAAAGAGGATTTCCGGGAAAAAATCTCAGAGCCGTATGAGAGAAAGAAGGTTGCATAATCATTTGGAAAGATTTATCATAGATTCCATGTGAGGATTACGCCTTTTTGGCGTATGAGGATGATGGAGTGAAATGAAATGTATTATGATCTGACAAAAGGCAGGATCGGAAAATGTCTGATCCTGTTTGCGCTGCCTATGATCGCGGGCAATCTTCTGCAGCAGTTTTACAATATTGCGGATACCCTGATCGTAGGACGTGTGCTTGGAAAAAATGCGCTGGCAGCCGTTGGTTCTGCCTATACTTTGATGACGTTTCTGACGTCTGTTTTTCTGGGACTGAGTATGGGTTCCGGTGCTCTTTTTTCGATTTATAAGGGAAAGGGCAGTGACCGGGAACTGCGGCTTTCTGTTGTCCATGCTTTTGGACTGATCATGAGTGTGACGGTGATGTTAAATGTGGTGGTGTACCTTTTTACGGACCTGATCCTCTGGTTCCTGCGGGTGCCGGAAGAAGTGTACGATGGGATGAAAACATATCTGCTTGTGATCTTTGCAGGGCTTGTGGCAACATCCCTTTATAACTTTTTTTCCTGCCTTTTAAGGGCTCTTGGTAATTCCACGGTGCCTCTTGTTTTTCTGGCGGTTTCCGCTGTCCTGAATATTGGACTGGATCTTTTGTTTGTGGCGGTTCTTCCCTGGGGGATTGCAGGTGCGGCCTTTGCTACGGTGATCGCTCAGTATGTGTCAGGAATCGGGATTACCATTTATGTGCTGCATTCCTGCAAAGATCTTCTGCCTGGAAAAGAGGAGCTTTGTTTTGACCGGGGGATTCTTGGTGAGATCGTGAATCTTTCTTCTCTGACCTGTCTGCAGCAGTCAGTGATGAATTTTGGTATTCTGATGGTCCAGGGATTGGTGAACAGTTTCGGGGCTACGGTGATGGCTGCTTTTGCGGCTGCTGTGAAGATTGATACTTTTGCCTATCTTCCGGTTCAGGATTTTGGAAATGCCTTTTCTACATTTGTGGCGCAGAATTATGGTGCCGGGAATCAGGAGCGTATCCGCAAGGGTACCAGGGTGGCTTTTGCCATGAGTATCGGGTTTAGTGTGATGATCTCAGTGCTGGTGTGTCTGTTTGCCGGGCCGCTGATGAAGATTTTTGTCAGTGGGAAAGAGGTGGCCGTGATTGCTGCGGGGGTGAAGTATCTCCGGATCGAGGGTGCGTTTTATCTTGGGATTGGCTGTCTGTTTCTGCTGTATGGTTATTACCGGGCGATCAAGCGGGCGGAGATGTCGGTTGTGCTGACGGTGATCTCCCTGGGACTTCGTGTTCTGCTGGCTTATGTTCTTTCTGTTGTGTTCGGTGAGGTGGGAATCTGGGTGGCGATTCCCATTGGCTGGGTGATGGCAGATGTTACGGGGATTGTTTATATGCGGCGGACGTGGTAGTTATTTGTGGCCGTTGTCGTATAGCTGCTGGATGTCTTTCGGGAGGTTGTCCGGGAGCATCTGGCGGATCTTGTCTTCGTTTCCTTCTTTCATGGCCTGGTCGTAGTACCAGCATTTGTATTTGAGCATATCGAGGGTTTTATTGAGTCGTAGGATTTCCTGTTCTACGGCTTTTTTTCTTGTCTCGAAGAGTTCTTTGCGGTTCTGGTAGGTGCTGCTTCCCTGGTTGCACCATTCGAAGAATTGTTTGATGCCTTTGATTTCCAGGCCGGAGGCTTTGAGGCATTCGATCATGCGGAGGGCTTCCAGTTCGTGGTCGTTGAATTTGCGGATGCCGGATTCGCGTTTGAGGTTGGGGAAGAGGCCTTCTTTGTCGTAGTAGCGTAGGGTGGAGACGGGGAGATGGAACATTTCGGATACTTGGCCGATGGTGTACATTGGGGGTCCTCCTTTGGGTTTTTGTTTTTATTTTATGATAAATGGGGGTGGGATGCAAGTATAGGACGCCGTGGAGTGTGCATCGGTTCTGGCTGGGGCTTCGTCGGGGGCTGGCTTCTAGGCTGCCGGAATTCTGCTAAAAGCGTTTTACAAAAGTCCGAACTCGCTTCGCTCAAACAGCGAACTTTTGTAAAACAACGCAGATTTCCGCCAGCCAAGAATCAGCTCCCCTCCTGCAGAGTCAGCCAGAACCGATGCACACTCCACGGCTGGCTATTCAGGGCGGGAGGGATAGGGTGGCTGCTCGGGAGTTGGATGAGCCGTCAGCGCTGCGCTGGACGGCTGGGGGAAAAGGCTGAGTTTCCTTGTGTTTTTTTTGTGTGTGGGGGGAGGATGTCGGATTATGGGATAATTTTTGGAATAGTTTTGGGTGATGTGGTATAATTTTATATACCAGTAGGAGTGTTAATGACCAACAATACTATATTCGATGATGTTTTCCGGACAATGGTGGAGAAGATGACTTATCTGGTGGTTCCGCTTATTAATGAGGTGTTCCATACCGCATATCCGGAGGATGTTAAGATTGTTCAACTTTGTAATGAACATCAGTTGGAAGATGGGGAGATTATTACCGATTCCTGTCTGAGGATTGGCGATATGTTGTACCATATTGAATGCCAGAGCTTGGATGATGAAACAATGGCGGTCAGAATGGTTGAGTATGACTTTGCGATTGCATTGGAACACAGAAAAAAAGTTGATGGGAGATATTGTGTAGAATTTCCCAGATCTTGCGTACTATATTTGAGAAATGGAAAAAGAACACCGGATTTTCTGGAGGTAGAGTTAATCCTTCCAGATTCTCAGATGTGTGTATATCGGGTTCCGACGGTGAAAGTGGAGAATTATACAAAAGATAGTATTTTTGAGAAAAAGCTTCTGATGCTGCTTCCATTTTATATTATGAGATATGAGAAGGTTGCGGATATAATAGAGAAAGATTCGGAAAAACTTCAGAGATTATTAAGTGAATATGAAGATATACGTAATAAACTGGGGAAAGAAATTTCGATTTCTGGGAGGGCAGAATTATATACAGATCTGAATAGGCTGATTATCAGAATATCGGATTATGTTTTCAGGAATAAAGAAAAAGTTCGGAAAGGAGTTGGCGAGGTTATGGGTGGAAAAGTTTTGCAGTTGGAATCTGAGAGGCTTCGCGAGGAAGGAATGGCGATTGGAAAAGCGGAAGGAAAAGCCGAGGGTGAAGCAAGATTGAGTGCACTGATCAATCGATTGTTTCTGGAGGGGCGGTCGGATGAAGTGCAGCGTGTGGTGACGGATGTAAAATGGCGTCAGAAGCTGTATGGTGAGTATAATCTGTAATAAGTGATGTGTGAGCTATAAACAAAAAGTTAAGGGGATATTTTATGTGGATTTGTGCCAATGATGAGAGGATTCGATATACAGGGAGGATTGACTGTAGGGTGGAGGCGGAGCCGGTCTGGGTGTTTCCGGGGTCTTCGGCGGAGTTTTGGTTTTCAGGGGAGGTGCTGAGGATTCATGTGGAGAATTTTAATGAGTACTGGCAGAATTATCTGGGGTGTATTCTGGATCAGGTGCAGTCGGCGTTTTATTTGAAAAAGTCCGGTGAGACGGTTATTGAGGTTAGGGTGCCGGAGAATGAGTCTGGGGTGCATCATGTGTTGTTTTTTAAGAGGCAGGATGGGTGTCATGAGCTGAAGATTCTGGGGTTTGAGATTGGGGATGGTGAGAGATTGATTGAGCTGCCTCCGGTTTCGGAGCGTAGGATTGAGGTTTATGGGGATTCGGTTTCTGCCGGGGAGTCGGTGGAGGCGATTGATTTTATTGGTAAAACGGATATGGAGCATGAAGGGGGTTTTTCTAATTGCTGGTTTTCTTTTCCTTGGATGACGGCGAGGATGCTTGGGGCGCGACTTCATGATATTGCTCAGGGCGGGATCGCGCTGATGGATGGTCATGGGTGGTTTCACAGGCCAGAGCAGACTGGAATGGAGACTGCGTGGGATAAGATTCATTATAACACCATGCTTGGGGAGATGACGGAGTGGGATTTTTCGAAATTTGTTCCCCAGGTGGTGATCGTGGCTCTGGGCCAGAATGATAATTATCCGGTGGATTATATGAAAGTGGAGGCTGAGAAGAAAGCACAGGGTGTCTGTGTTCACGAACAGGAACCGGATCAGGAGCAGGTGACGCAGGTGGAGAAGAGTTATTCATATTGTTGTGAGATGGCTGACAGGTGGCGGAGTCACTATGGGGATTTTCTGAAAAAGCTCCGTGGTGTTTATCCGGAGGCGTGGATCGTCTGCTGTACGACTGTTTTGCAGCATGATAAGAGCTGGGATGATGCTATTGACCGGGTTGTAAATTCTGTGAAAGATGAGAAGATCTCACATTTTCTGTTCAGCAGAAACGGTGTGGCTACGCCGGGGCATCCCCGTATTCCGGAGCAGTTTGAGATGGCGCGGGAGATGGCGGATTATATCGAAAATGTGCTGGGTGTATATAAAAATAAATGAGATACGTAATGTGCAGCTGCAGACAGAAGAGATTACATTTTTGAAACTGAATTGCGTAAGATCAAGGTTGACGTAAAAAATTGCATATAGTATACTGTGAATGTTCATCGGAGGGTTGATTGTTCGACGGAAACAATGGCTGGATAAGATGACAGGCTGAGATGCCTGTTGCTTATCCGGCTTTTTTAACGTTTATAAAAAGGAGGATAAGAATGGAAAAAAACAACACCTTTACACAGGGTAGGATCCTGAAACCGCTGATCTTATTTGCGCTTCCTGTCCTGCTGGCGCTTTTTCTGCAGGCGATGTATGGCGCGGTGGATCTTCTGATCGTGGGAAAATTTGCTTCTTCTGCGGATGTTTCGGCGGTTTCCACGGGATCGCAGATCATGATGACGCTTACTAATCTTGTGAGCAGTTTTGCCATGGGAACCACTGTGCTCCTGGGACAGCAGATCGGCTGTGGGGAGCGGAAACAGGGAGGTCGGACAGTTGGAACTGCTATTGTGATGTTTACGGTGATCGCGCTGGTCATGACTGCGGTGCTTGTGATTTTTGCACCACAGGTAAGCAGCATTATGAATGCGCCGGAGGAAGCTTTTGACAAAACAGTTGTTTATGTGCGGATCTGTGGCGGCGGTATGCTGGTGATCGTGGCGTACAATCTGATCGGCTGTATTTTCAGGGGGATCGGAGATTCCAGAACGCCGCTGTTTACGGTTGCCGTTGCATGTGTATTCAATATTGCAGGGGATCTGATCCTCTGTGCGGGATTTAAGATGGGAACGTCAGGAGCTGCTTTTGCAACTGTATTTGCACAGATCATCAGTGTGATCGTTTCCTTTGGCGTTATCCGCAAAAAAGAGCTGCCTTTTGAAATGCATAAAACGGATATTGGGGTCCATGGCCGGACTCTCCGGAAAATGGTGGGGCTTGGTGCGCCTATCGCATTACAGGATCTTCTGGTAAGTATTTCTTTTCTGATCATTCTGGCCATTGTGAATTCCATGGGAGTAACGGCATCTGCAGGCGTCGGCGTTGCAGAAAAAGTCTGTGCGTTTATCATGCTGATCTCATCTGCGTTTATGCAGTCCATTTCTGCTTTTGTGGCGCAGAATTACGGAGCGGGACGCATGGACCGGGCAAAAAAAGCTCTGCATTATGGTGTGGCGGTTTCTTTTGCCATTGGTGTTGGAATGTTTTTCCTGTCATTTTTCCATGGAAATGTGCTGGCGGGAATTTTTTCCTCCGATGCAATGGTCATCGAGGCAGCGGCAGATTACCTGAAAGCTTATGCCATTGACTGTCTGTTTACGGCAATCTTTTTCTGCTATATCGGATTTTATAATGGAATCGGCATGACGAAGTTTGTAATGATCCAGGGAATCATCGGTGCTTTCTGTGTGCGAGTTCCGGTGTCATGGTTTATGAGCCGCAGAGCCGGTGCGACGCTGTTTGATATCGGGCTGGCAACACCGTTTTCATCCGTGTTGCAGCTGGTGCTGTGTCTTGGATGTATGTTGTATCTGAGAAAGAAAAAACGGGTGTAGGATACCGTGTAAACGTTTTCAGGAATGTGGTCTGTCCGTCTGCAAAAAACTGTGTTAAAATGAGCAAAGAGGATTTTGTCAGAGAAGGATATGATTAAAGAGACAGAATGTGGAAGTCCCACTGACAAAATAAAACCAGAAAAGTAATGTAGATCATAAAGACGAGGAGGAAATATCATGGAGAATATTTTTCACAGAGTAAGTATCCGTAAATATGAAGATAAACCCGTGGAGAAAGAGAAAATCCTTCAGATCCTGAAAGCCGGTATGCAGGCGCCAAGTGCATGTAATCAGCAGCCGTGGGAGTTTTATGTTGTGACAGATAAGGAGAAGATCAGGGAACTTTCCAAAGCGACTCCTTATTCCGGATGTGCGGCAGGTGCGCCGGTTGTGATCGTTCCGGTATATCGGAAAGAGGGACTGGTTGTGCAGGATATGGCACAGATCGACATGTCTATCGCCCAGGAAAATATCTGGCTGGAAACGGATGCACTGGGACTTGGCGGCGTTTGGATCGGAATTGCGCCGATGCGGGATCGCATGGATCTGGTCCATGACATTCTGAAACTTCCGGAGAATGTGGAAGTTTTTTCCCTCTTTGCCCTGGGATATCCGGCAGAGAGCAGGAAGCAGCAGGATCGTTTTGACGAGAGCAGGATCCACTTTGTAGAATAATGTATGCATCGGGCTGTGTCAGAATACAATGAAGAATGGCAGAACATATGGTTTTCTGGTACAGCAAGACAGATGTGATAGATAGTAGAACAGAATCGAGGACAGAAAAATGGAACATATAGCAAGAGACGAAGCATTTGCATTATTAAAAAAATACAACAAAGATCCTTTTCACATCCAGCATGCACTGACTGTGGAGGCAGTGATGAAATGGTATGCAAAAGAGCTGGGCTATGGCGATGACGCAGAATACTGGGGCATTGTAGGTCTGCTCCATGATATTGATTTTGAACTTTACCCGGAAGAACACTGCCTGAAAGCACCGGAACTTCTCCGTGAGGCAGGTGTGGGAGAAGATATCATTCATGCGGTGGTTTCTCATGGATATGGAATTACTGTTGGCTGTGGAGCTACCATTGAGACTGCGCCGGAGCATGAGATGGAAAAAGTCCTTTTTGCAGCGGATGAGCTCACCGGTTTGATCTGGGCAGCGGCGCTGATGCGTCCGTCCAAGAGTACCAAGGATATGGAGCTGAAATCCCTGAAAAAGAAATATAAAAGCAAAGGTTTCGCGGCAGGCTGTTCCAGAGAAGTGATCCAGCGAGGCGCAGATCAGCTGGGCTGGGATCTTGCGAAACTTCTTACTATGACACTTCAGGCTATGGCAGAAAGCGAAGATGAGATCCAAAAAGAGATGGATGCGGAAGAAGCCTGAATATAGTGAAAGACACCAATAAATCTTCTGATATTTTGTGCAGAATACATTTTGCAGAGCCGGGATTTTTGCGATAAAATATAAGTATAGGAACCGGAAAACTGCATTATGAAAGAGGTGAAGGGTATGAAGGAATACGAGATCATTATTGAAACTATTAATCCCTGTGGTGGTGATCGCCATTCTCAGCAAGAGATCGTTGAAGCAAAGATTGAGAGCCCGGAAGCTTATGTCAAAGAAAAAGGAAGATTTCCAATCATTGATAAGATTGAGAATCCCGACGGCGGGGTTGTGATCGTGACCGGTGATGGAAAAGGATACATGGTAAGATATACATTTTCTGAATAATGGGTAATGCGGCGTATGTGACGGAAAACGGATCATAAAGTGGAGTATGGATCTGTTTTACATATATGCCGCATTTTTATTGCTTTTTCGTGATCGGGCCAAAAAATCCTTGACCTAAAGCAAGGAGCTTGGAGTTGGTTTTAACATCCCATCCATTATCCGTTTTCCATTTGAAAAAATGGTGCGGGAGAATAAGAATGTAAATCTGGTGCGGCTGAACCTGGATGAGGCAGTGATACCGGAGAGCTTTGGTAAAAGGGAAATCGGGATCAACCGGGATCTTTGTATAGGATTTCAGCACAAAAAAAGACACCAAATATGCCCCGGCCATCAGACATCAGCCAAAGCGATATTTAGTGTCAGAAAAATCCATATTCAATTTGCGCGAGGATTATTATAGCAGATTTTTTTCAGGAAAAGTAAAGAGAAAAATTCTGCGAGAAATAGATGCCTTTTATTTTTGAAATTGAAATCTGCACAAAAAAACGTATGCAAATTTATAAAATATGTATAAATTATTTGTTGAAATTTTATAAAAAAAGGAGTAAAACATTAGATAAATAAAAAAGAGAAATGCATGGAACAGGACAGACCACAAAAAGCATGCCGGATTACAGAGAGCCGCAGGCTGATGAGAAGCGGCAGAAGGTATTTTGTGATATCACCTGGGAGCATCCCGCTGAATAGAAATCTTTAAGTAAGCCGGGACGTAGTCTTCACGTTACAGAAGAGGCTGTTTGATATGACAGTAATAAGTGGTCGCGTTTAGCAATAAATACGATAATACAAAGTGGTACCACGGAACATTCCGCCTTTGTTATCCGAAAGGATAGCAAGGGCGTTTTTTGATGCAATAACTGTTTTACGGTCATTGTATCATGTATAAAAAACACAAAGGAAAGAGAGTTGATATTATGAACGGAATAACAATGATGATCATAGCCATTGTAGTTCTCGGAGGCGCATATCTTCTGTATGGCCGTTATCTCCAGAACAAATGGGGTATTGATCCAAAAGCAAAAACTCCTGCTTATGAGCTGGAGGACGGAGTTGATTATGTACCGGCCGATACAAATGTAGTATTTGGCCATCAGTTTGCATCCATAGCAGGTGCGGGCCCGATCAACGGACCTATCCAGGCCGCAATTTTCGGCTGGCTGCCGGTTCTGCTCTGGATCCTCATCGGAGGTGTATTCTTTGGAGCTGTGCAGGATTTTGCATCCATGTACGCATCTGTAAAGAATAAAGGACGTACTATCGGATATATCATCGAAGCGTATATCGGAAAGCTTGGAAAAAAATTGTTTCTTTTATTCTGCTGGCTGTTCTGTATTCTGGTCGTTGCCGCATTTGCAGATGTTGTAGCAGGAACCTTTAACGGATTTGTCGCAAATGATGCAGGAGCTGTTACAAAGGTAGCGGCAAACGGAGCTGTTGCAACCACTTCCATGTTATTTATATTTGAGGCTGTTGCACTTGGATTTTTCCTTAAATATACAAAATTCAACAAATGGGTCAACACTGCAGTCGCAATTTTACTGCTGGTAGCAGCAATTGTGCTGGGACTTAATTTCCCCATGTATGTAAGTCTTGGAATCTGGCATATCATCATTTTTGTATACATCCTGATCGCCAGTGTCGCTCCTGTATGGGCACTGCTTCAGCCACGTGATTATCTGAACAGCTATCTGCTCATTTTCATGATCGTTGGCGCAGTTATTGGTGTATTTGTAGCCAATCCGTCCTGTAACCTGAAAGCTTTTACAAGCTTTAATGTGGACGGACAGTACATGTTTCCGATCCTGTTTGTAACCATCGCCTGCGGTGCTGTTTCCGGTTTCCATTCACTGGTATCCTCCGGTACTGCATCCAAGCAGATCAAAAATGAGAAAAATATGCTTCCTGTTTCCTTTGGAGCAATGCTGATGGAAAGTATGCTTGCCATCATCGCGCTGATCGCAGTTGCATCCTTTGCAGACGGCGAGGCAGCAGCACAGGGGCTTACAACACAGCCGCAGATTTTTGCAGGTGCTATCGCAAACTTCCTTTCTGTAGTTGGCCTTCCACATTCACTGGTATTTACCCTGATCAACCTTGCAGTATCTGCATTTGCACTGACCTCTCTTGACTCTGTAGCCAGAGTCGGACGTCTGTCATTCCAGGAATTTTTCCTTGATTCTGATACAGATGAGGAAAACATGAGCCCATTTCTGAAAGTCGTAACAAATAAATATTTTGCAACAGTTATCACACTGGTACTTGCCTACATGCTTACAAAAGTAGGCTATGCGGAGATCTGGCCGCTGTTCGGTTCCGCAAACCAGCTGTTATCCGTACTTGCCCTTGTAGCCTGCGCGGTATTCTTAAAGAAAACAAAACGTCAGGGCTGCATGCTCTGGATCCCGATGGTATTCATGATGGCAGTTACCTTCACAGCACTTGGTATGACCATCACAAAACTTTCAAAAGCACTTTTTACAACAGGACTGGATCTTGGAAACACCTTACAGCTTGTATTTGCAGTATTACTGCTGATCCTTGGTGTATTGGTAGCGATCCAGGGCGTGAAGAAACTGCTTGAGAAGACAGATGATAAAAAAGCAACGGCATAATATTATCGGATGAGATTACGTATTTTTGTTTGGCTGGAGAAGCATAAAAAGGTACTGATGGATTTGTTAGTGTATTGCAGCAATTCTTTACCTTCCTCCAGCTTGCAGCGCAAAATAAATGCGCTGACAGAAAAACCAAGGGTCTTTTTAAATAATCAGGAAATGATGGCTGCGATGATGGAAGGAATGCCGCTTCGTCAGTTGTTAAGCTTCGTTCCCGGAATTAAAAGAGAAATGCTGGAACAGATGGTTGGTGCTTTAAACGAAGGCTTTGCATATAATAAAAAAAATGTATCAATGGAAATGAAAGCCTTATGCCAGATCAGAAAATAGAGAATCTTCTTAATCTTGCCATGAATGCCCTGCCGCAGGAACGGGCGAAATCGGAAAATCTGAATGTGGGATATGATCCCACCACCAGGCTGTGGGATGTGATCGTGAAATACAGCGGTCCGGAAAGCGGACTTGGTGGTGAGAGGATCCAGGTGGTCCCGCTGCTTGGCAGCTATGCAGTAGTGACATTGCCGGAAACGGAAATTTCTGCATACTCAGTCAGAGAGCAGATCGAGTTTATAGAAAAGCCCAAGAGACTTTATTTTGAGACCTTTGAAGAGCGGGAGGCAAGCTGCATTTTGCCGGTGCAGAATGGAGCCGATGGCTTAACCGGCAAGGGGATTTTGGTGGGTATTGTGGATTCCGGGGTGGACTATTTCCATCCGGATTTCAGAAATGAGGATGGCAGTACCCGGATCCTGCGACTGTGGGATCAGAGTGTAGCTGGAAATCCACCGGAAAACTATGTATCAGGAACTGAATATACGAAGGAAGAAATTGATGAGGCGCTTACACTCGGGGAAACCGAAGGCAGGCGCCTTGTTCCGTCTGGGGATTTCAGCGGACATGGAACAGCAGTTCTTGGAATAGCAGCAGGAAATGGGAGAGCATCGGAGGGAGTGAATCGAGGCGTTGCGTATAGAAGTGATCTTCTGGTGGTAAAGATGGGAAATCCACGGGAAAATTCATTTCCGCGGACAACGGAGCTGATGGAGGGTATTGATTACCTGATACGGCAGGCAGTGAAGATGAGAAAACCGATCGTTATAAACGTCAGCTTTGGGAATAATTATGGTTCTCATGAACCTTATAATTAAGGGAAAACATAAGAAAACACTGATATTTCCTGTGTTTTCAGGCAATTCAGTGTTTTACTCGGATTCATGTTTGGTTGTTGTTTGAGTCTTATAATACTCGGTCAGGATCATGTTAATCTGCTGGGAACGTGTACGATAGTTCGCTTTTGCATCCTTATCAATCTCAGCAACCAGTTCTTTGGACAAAGTAGTATAGACCTGAATATTGTTGGAACTGATAGCCATGTGGCACCTCCGATTCAATTTAATAGAATTATTCTATCATACTTCTTCGGGAGGGGCAATGTGAACTGAAAATTGAAGAATTATTGTTACTGTAAAATTGGAACGGTCGTAAAGAAAATCTATGAATAGAGAACGATAAGAAAGGTAGAACAGACAATGAAGAAAACAATTTTTGAAGAGATGGGCGGTACTTATATCAGACATGGGGATTATCTTATCCCTGCTCTTACCTTACCGAAGGAAGAAGAACAAAGGGTTGTCGGTGTATGGGGACAAAGACATTTGCGGTATTTGAAGGAATACCGCAGATTGCTATATCTGAATATGCTTACAAGCGGCAGGCTGAATGGTTATTTGGCTGATATAGAAGAACAGGCACAGGAACGCTTTGAAAGACTTGTAGAACAGATGAAACAGGCACAAGGCATTACAGAACAGCTAAAGGTGGAAAATGTCTTGGAATGGATAGGAAGAATGAACAATATACAAGTATGTGCGAGGGAGATTGTGGATAAAGAGATAATTTATCAAGAATGAAATGTAAGATAAATAGTGTATAAAATGTAGCAGGGCATCATAAGATAAAATTGTAATTGCATTTTCCACATAGTTCGTGTAAAATGTAATTAGAAAAGCTGTGCATCAGCGGTGGGTTGACACCTAAAATCTGATACGTTTTCCGAACGAAGGTGTCGGAGGTTGGCAGGCAACGGAAAAACCTGATATTTTCCAGACGAAGGTGCTGGAGGTTGGCAGACAACGGAAAAATCAACCATGAGAAGGGAATGTTTAGTGCTGCGGCGTGAACATTCCCTTCTCTAAATTTTATGGGATAAGGATTAAGTTATGGACAAAAGACGTGCAATTCAGATTATGACAAAAGCGGCACAACTATATAAAGAACATCTTGAGGATCAGAAGGTTTTGTTCCTATATGGCTTACCGAAAGAGGTGAATAAGCAATTACAGGAAAGTAATAAGATTTTGTCATCTGTACAGGGATATGAAGTTGTTTTCCATAGATACAATTTTTTACATTTGACAGGAGTTCGATTGAATAAAAAAGAGACAGCTTCTGCAATTCATTTTTACCAGAAATGCCTGGATAAGCGATTAACAGAAAATGATTTTGTTTTTGCAAAAGATGGCTCTACGGGGCAAAAATTGGATATATTGGAACGTATGATGCTTATTAAGAAAAACGTAACAATGATAGGAGAATTTACAGATCGAGGACCGAAATTATATACAGAAAAAGCTGCCGGGAATATATGTGGTTGTATTGGCTTCGTAAAAGATAAAAATACGAAATTAAATGTACCGAACACATTGCTGAAAAAGGACATCAGAGATGTAACAGCACAGCCTACATATAAAGTATTTGCTGTAATATCAAAACACTATACAGATGAGAAATATACAAATCTTGTGAAGATGGACAAAAGTATTGATTTGAAAGAGTGTTGTTTCTCAGAAACAATAGAAAATATGATAGATAGAGAAAATCTATAATGAAATATAAAGAAACCATGCTACTGCTTTTTGTAACAGTATCATGGTTTTATTGTTTGTCGTCTATATTTTAAGTTGATTATTACTTTACAAAATTGGCAATGTTATAATTATCATTGATTTTAGAAGAAGGGAGTATCGAGGGAAATTAGTGGAACTGGTTTTGCAAGCATAGCGTTTGGATATCCAAACGCACTTTGGGAGCCCCCCAAACCCCATTTGTTGGCTTTACAAAGTAGGAATTTTTTGCTCAAGATAAAAAGAGAGTGCGTAAGCGGAAAGAAATCAAATTATGCTTACGCACTTTGTGCCTCACTTTTGCTCGGTGGTTAGCAGTTTGTGAATTATTGGGATGAAGCAATATAACTGTTTTGAGAAAACGGGATATTTTTTATATTAGTAGTTTAAACATTATAGTTCTGTGTTGTGCGATTTTTGCCTGGATTGAACAGGATGTTTTTTTTGCAATTCCTGTTTCCTCTGATATTCAAGTTCCCAGGTACGATGAGAGAAGCTATAGGGATCTTCCATATTGAGATCATCCACTTCATGGGTTGCGATATCACGATAGTGATAGTCATAATATTCACCAAAAGTACCTTTGAGCTGCTCAATCAGTTTCTCTCGGAAAGTAGGTCGTATCTGGATTCTGGCATCCAGTAATTCTGTATATTGCTCTGGTTTAGGCCGGAGTTTTTCCTCTTGGAAAGCGACAGCATCTTTTTCAAGCTGCTCTTTGAGAGCCATATCCTGAGAATCGAGAATATCCAGATTCTTATCCATCTGGTCGTATTTTCTGGAAAGGCTCGCCATATCTTTCTCTGTGGAGCATTCAGCCTGAAACAGCAGCTGTTCTTTGGCAGATTTCAGTTCCTCGATTTCTTCTGTTACGGTTGTAAGCTGCTGGTTTAACTTTATGTGCTGGAAAGGATTTAGAATACTGGTTTTACTTTTTTGCACATTTAGTTCTTTCTTTTCAGTAACTTTCGCTTTGAGCTTTTTCTTAATGGTATCATATTTATTTAGGATAGGACGAAAATGCTGCATCCAGTCATGGATCACTTCTTTTTGCATTTCATTATGAAGTAAATGATATTGTGTAAAAATCATATGATTGCGGATTGCTTCTAATGTTTCTGCAATTACCGGAATAGATTTTTCGACAGCTTGAACCAATTTTTTTATCTGTGTTTTTAATTCCCGTAGTATTCTGTTATCCGCACGAACCCGACGGTTGATTTCACACCGGTCTGCTATCATGCCTTTCTTTTCCATATTCTGGGCAATGTAGCCTTCGTGGATGGTTGGCTGTTCAGTGATTCCCTGAGCTGCAAAACTGCGGTGATCAATGGCGGCATTTATCTGATTAAGGGCAAGCATTTTATTTACGGCATCTGCCCAGTTTGCTCTCCAGAGGCAGAGCTGTTCCTCACTGTTCCATTGTTCGGAAATCGGGTTTTGTCTGCCATACCGGGTGCTTTTTGGATGTTTGTCGATACGTTCATAACCTTTCTCCTGTGCTGCCGAGGGAGTCAGATATACTTTCTTTTTCCCAGCTTTATAACGATACTGTTTTTCCCAGCCCTCTTTCTGAGCATCCTTAAATTCAGAAGCAGTAAATCCCTTTTCCTCTCCATCTTTGATGCATAGATATTCTTTTTCGGTTTTATACTGCCATGTTCCGTTTTCGTTTAATGGACGGACAGTAAGTAGAATGTGTGCATGGGGATTGTGACCATCTGTATCGTGAATGGCGAAATCGGCACACATTCCCATATCTACAAAATTCTTTTGAATAAAATTCTGAAGAAGAGAAATATTGCTGTCTTTATCCAACTCAATAGGGAGTGCGACAACAAATTCTCTTGCCAGTCGGCTGTCTTTTGTTTTTTCAGCAGCTTCTACAGCATTCCAGAGTTGCTCCCGGTTTTTCCATTTAGGCGGAGCCATAGGGGGAAGCATTACTTCCTGATAGATCAGTCCATGTTTTCGGGTGTAGTCATGCTGGATGCCATCGTAATCATTGTATATGCGGCTACAGCTCATATAAGCAGATGCAGCGACAGCAGACCGCCCGGAACCACGGCTGACGACCTTGGCTTGCATATGATAAATTGCCATATCTGGCACCTCCTTTCGATGTTGCCTGCAAC